>Ga0075467_10000325_pt1 | contig 36656 bp, 26 predicted proteins | sample DEB08_DNA_9_FD_75067 | JGI IMG/M metagenome (GOLD analysis project Ga0075467, IMG submission 75067) | Aqueous microbial communities from the Delaware River and Bay under freshwater to marine salinity gradient to study organic matter... | ecosystem: Environmental > Aquatic > Marine > Coastal ... | reverse complement strand
GGTCTCTGTAAGGCTTGAAGCGTACAGCTACTAGGCTCAGCTCGAGGCTAATGGCCGTAGTCCTTAGCGAGAGCGGAAACAACGTAGATGTGCGCTTCAAATCTTACCCTACGGGGCTTTCAAGCGGATCCACACTCGGCCTTGCCTCCAAGGATGGAGGTAAGGGGCGTGAGCTTGGAGCGGTAAGCCTTATTGTTTTTTGACGTGACCAGTCATGCCTACAAAACAATGCCTTGATTGCGAATCAGCTTGAAGGCCAGAGATTATTTAGACTTTATCAGAGGCTCCCTAGGGTATATCCAAGCCAACTATTCGCTATTTAGCCTCACTTTTAGGGTTACAATCTGCGTTTCGCTCGCTACACTATTAGGCCAATATTCTCAGTACTCTAGCGACCATAAATGGTCTTATATATGTCATGGCTAAAGATGACTTTCCTCGCATAAAGCGACTCCCGCCGTATGTTTTTAATATTGTCGGCGAACTAAAAGCAGCCGCCCGAGCCCGTGGCGAAGATATTATCGATTTTGGTATGGGTAACCCAGACCAACCGACCCCTCAGCCAATTGTTGATAAGCTCTGTGAAGCAGCGCAACGCGGCGATACTCATCGCTACTCGGTGTCTAAAGGAATACCGCGCTTGCGCAAGGCCATCACTAATTGGTACGGTGAACGTTTTAATGTTGATATCTGCCCAGAGCGCGAGGCTATTTGTACTATAGGCTCGAAAGAGGGCCTAGCTCATTTAGCCATGGCCGCCGTCGATAAAGGCGATTCGGTCTTAGTGCCGAACCCAGCCTACCCAATTCACCCGTATGGTTTTATAATCTCCGGAGCTGACATTCGACATGTGCCGATAGGTAAGGACATCGACTTTTTTGCCGAGCTGGAAACAGCGGTTAAAAACATGTTTCCAAAACCGAAAATGTTGGTATTAAATTTCCCCAGCAATCCCACTGCGCAATGTGTTGAGTTAGAGTTCTTTGAAAAAATTGTTGAGATGGCGATCGAGCACCAATTCTGGGTGATTCAAGATTTAGCCTACGCCGATATTGTGTTTGATGGCTATGTTGCCCCATCAATAATGCAAGTTCCGGGGGCTAAGGATATTGCTGTTGAATCTTTTAGCTTGTCAAAAAGCTACAATATGCCGGGTTGGAGGGTTGGTTTTATGGTTGGTAACTCGACCTTAATCGGTGCACTTGCGAGATTGAAATCATATCTAGATTACGGCATGTTTGCGCCAATTCAAATAGCGTCTATTTTCGCCTTAGAGGCACCTGAAGCAAAAGACTGGATTGCTGACATACGAGATATGTATCAACGTCGCAGAGACGTATTATGCGATGGACTCGAAGCAGCAGGTTGGCCGGTTGATCGGCCCAAGGCGACCATGTTTGTATGGGCTAAAATTCCTCCGCGATTCCTTGAGCTTGGCTCGATGGAGTTTAGTAAGTTATTGCTTAAAGAAGCCAAAGTGGCTGTTTCGCCTGGAATTGGTTTCGGAGATTATGGTGATGAATATGTGCGATTTGGTTTGATTGAGAACGAACATCGCACTCGACAAGCGATTCGCAACATAAAAGCGCTGTTACGTCATCCAGAACGGGTTAAAATCTAGCAGCAAACGAAAACACTAACCGAACGTTAACCGCTAGGTTGACGTGAAAATTCAGACCATACGTATCAAAATTAAATGAAAGCTATAAAAGTCGGTATCTTAGGGTTAGGAACAGTGGGTGGTGGCACCGCATTAGTATTACAGCGGAATGCCAGCGAAATTTCGCGCCGAATAGGGCGAGAGGTCGAAGTGACAATGGCCTCGGTGCGTAATTTAGACAGCGATCGCTTGTGTGACTGTAGCCAATTAACCTTAACTCAAGACCCTTTCGAGGTGGTAGACGCAGCCGAAATTGATATTGTTGTTGAATTAATTGGTGGTGACACACTGGCTAAAGAGTTGACACTAAAGGCAATAGCAAATGGTAAACACGTTGTTACTGCTAATAAGGCACTGATCGCGCTACACGGCAATGAACTTTTCGCTGCCGCAGAAGCTAAGGACGTTTCGGTCAGTTACGAGTCGGCGGTGGCCGGCGGTATCGGCATTATAAAAGCAATTAGAGAAGGCCTAGCAGGCAATAAAATCGAGCTTCTTGCTGGCATTATTAACGGCACCGGTAACTTTATTTTGACCGAGATGCGCGATAAAGGCCGATCCTTTGGTGATGTACTCGCCGAAGCGCAGTCGTTAGGCTACGCTGAAGCTGACCCAACTTTTGATGTTGAAGGCATAGACGCGGCTCATAAGTTGACTATTTTGGCCGCGATTGCGTTTGGTACTTCACTGCAGTTTGAGAAAGTTTATACCGAAGGCATCTCTAAGCTCAGCTTGACCGACGTTGCTTATGCTGAAGAACTTGGATACCGCATTAAGCATTTGGGTATCGCTAAAAATAATAGTGATGGTTTGGAGTTGCGCGTACACCCAACCCTAATACCAAACAAGCGCTTGCTTGCCAATGTTGATGGCGTGATGAACGCAGTGTTAGTTAAAGGAGACGCGGTTGGTAACACCCTGCACTATGGTGCCGGCGCAGGTGCCGAGCCAACTGCCTCGGCTGTGGTTGCCGATATTCTAGATATAGCCCGTAGCATAGATGCCGCGCCTTCATGTAGAGTGCCTCATCTTGGCTTTCAACCTGAGGCGATACAACCGCTCCACGTTAAAGCCCCAGATCAGTTTGAGTCGGCCTACTATTTGCGCTTTGATGTTAATGATGTCGCCGGTGTGATGTCTAAGTTGTCGGCCAAATTTGCTGATCAAAATATTAGCATTGAGGCTATCACGCAAAAGGAACCAAATCTTGGACAGGACTTTGTCTCGGTTATCTTCATAACTCAGCGCACTCGCGAAGGGTTGGTTGATCAAGCCATTAAGAGTATTGAGTCAATGGCTGATGTGCGTGCCGACGCAGTTAAAATTCGTGTAGAACATTTTAATTAGGCCGATTATCATCCTGAGCCACAATGTTAGTAGCGATCAGGGCATCAATAACAGCGCTAAAGTGAGCGTTAAAGAGAGTAAAGATGAAATTTATTAGTACACGTGGCGACGCGCCTGTTCTAAGCTTTGAAGAAGTTGTTTTGGCAGGCCTGGCTAGCGACGGTGGCTTATATGTACCGGAAACATTGCCAACGTTCTCGAAAGATGAAATTGCCAATTGGGCTGGCCTGAGCTATCAACAACTGGCGTTTAAGATCATTCATCCATTTATCGACGGTGAAATTAGTGATCAAGATCTGATTGCTATCATCGATAAAGCCTACGATTCGTTTCGCCACGATGCCGTTGCACCATTAATTCAAACCGGTCATAACGAATGGGTACTTGAGCTATTTTGTGGGCCAACGCTAGCCTTCAAGGATTTCGCCCTACAATTTCTCGGGCATTTGCTTGATTTTATTTTGGCTAAGCGTCAGAAAAAAGTGGTGGTGATGGGTGCGACATCGGGCGATACCGGCTCAGCGGCGATTGAAGGATGTAAAAGGTGCGAGAATATCGATATCTTTATTCTGCATCCGCATAAGCGGGTTTCAGAGGTGCAGCGTCGACAAATGACAACAGTGATAGCCGATAATGTTTTTAATATTGCACTTGAAGGCAACTTTGACGATTGCCAGAACATGGTCAAGGCCAGTTTTCGTGATCAATCATTCTTACCCGATGGGCGCCAATTAGTTGCTGTAAATTCGATCAATTGGTCGCGTATAATGGCGCAAGTTGTTTATTATTTTTATGCATCATTGGCTCTGGGCGGCCCGCATCGATCAATATCTTTCTCCGTGCCGACCGGTAATTTCGGTGATATTTTCGCCGGTTATTTAGCCAAGCAGATGGGACTACCGATCGACCAGCTTATTATTGCCACCAACTCAAATGATATTTTGCATCGCTGCATCAGCGACAATGATCACAGTAAAAAAGCCTTGCATCAGTCGCTATCACCGAGCATGGACATTATGGTGTCGAGTAATTTTGAACGTTTGCTGTTTGATTTGCACGGGCGTCAGGGTTCTGAAATTCAGCGTTTGATGGCTGAATTTGAAAGTGGTCTCATGAGTTTGAGCGATGAGGCTCTTGCTAGTGCGCGTGAGACTTTCTCTAGTTTCCGACTAGATGACGACGCGACACTAAGGTTAATCGCTGATACACATAAGACCTGCGGCTACTTGTTAGACCCTCACACCGCCATCGGAGTGGCGGCCGCACGGGCCGAGCGACGCAGCAAAGACGTGCCGATGGTGTGTTTAGCAACCGCACATCCGGCTAAGTTTCCAGATGCAATAGATCGGGCAGCGAAACTCTTTCCTGACGCTCAGCTAAGTCAACCGGCGCTGCCGCTCCATATGGCTGACTTATTTGAGCGCGAAGAGCGAATGACTGTCTTGCCTGACGATATTTCTGCGGTACAATCATTCATAAGTGAAAATATTTAACGAGCCTATAGGCATTTATACATAATAAGGATATTTACGGCTAATTAACTTAACGTTAGGACTCTGTAAACACGTGGTCTCGAGGTCATATTTTCAGTATGATGACGAGTGACTAATAAAAAAACAAATCCCTCAGCTAGAAGAGGGGAGCGGAAATCTCGAGAGTTCATGAGTCAAATAACTAATTATATCGCCCAATTTATTTCCCTACGTTGCAAGATTATCGCCTTCTGCATAACGTTAATCTTTTCTGTGGGCGCACCAAATGCGGTTGCTCAAGAGCGAGGTAACGCTGCCAATTCTGGTGCTGATAGCACCGCGCAAAGAGATGCCGAAATCACCTTAAAACTTGAAGACGTTGACATCAGAGTGTTGATTAATACGGTTGCCGAAGTCAGTGGCAAAAACTTTATTGTTGATCCTCGAGTAAAAGGCAAGGTTTCGGTTATATCGGGCGCGACACTTAATCCCGATGAGCTCTATGATGTGTTTTTGTCGATTCTCGAAGTGCATAATTTTGCTACTGTTGATTCTGGGAATGTGATTAAGATTCTGCCGAGTAATGTCATCAAACAACGTCCTACGCCATTGCTATTTTCGCCCTCTGGCGATTCGAACGATGTGCAGGTGACACAAATAATTCAGCTCAAACATGCCTCGGTGCAAGATCTGGTGCCGATAATTCGACCGTTAATTCCGCCAACAAGCCATTTTGCGCCACATATCCCATCGAATAGCGTGGTGATTACCGATACCTTGGCCAACATTCAGCGAATCTTACAAATCATAAGAAAAATTGACGTGCCTGATAAGCGCTCGAACATTAGCGTTGTTAATTTGAATTTTGCTAAAGCCAGTGAGTTAGCGGCGACCCTGACACAGTTGATGGTTGCTACGGCCGACAGTAAAGATGCTGCATCTGCAGGGCAGATAAGCATCCAACCATTCGATGCGATTAATTCATTGGTAATCAGTGCGCCTGATGAGCAGTATGGCAAAATTCAAGCCTTAATCGGCGAGTTAGATATCGAGCGTGAAGTTGAGGGTAACGTTAACGTTATTTCTCTAAAACACGCCAAGGCTGAAGACCTAGCGTCGATTTTGAAGGATCTCACTTCCAGTACGGCTCAAGGTGCTGTTAGCGAATTTACTGTGCAGGCCGATGAATCGTCTAATTCGCTAATCGTTAAAGCCAGCGGTACGCAACTGAAAACAGTGCAGTCAGTGGTTGAGAAACTTGATAAACGACGTGCCCAAGTGTTTGTAGAGACTATTATTGCTGAGGTCTCACTCGATCAAAGCGCTAGTTTGGGTATCAATTGGAGTCTCGGTGGCGCTCGAACCAGTGGCAGCGGCGATACAGCAAGCAGCACTGGAAACCTGATTAATTTAGATCGCTTGGGTGAGCCTGCGGCCACTGTAAGCACCAATCAAGCTTTTGATGTAGGTACCGCTGGTTATAATTATTCGTTACTCGATTTGGGTCGATACCAATTAGATATTATCCTCAATGCAATCGCATCTGACACTAATAGTAATGTCTTATCTACGCCAACAATTTTGACCTTGGATAATGAAGAAGCCGAAATCATCGTCGGTCAAGAGGTACCATTTGTTACCGGTAGTTTCAACAATGGATTTAATACTCCGGATACAGGTGATGGCGGTAACGTACCGGTTGGTAATGGCTTTCAAACCATTGAGCGGCGGGACGTTGGTATTAGTCTGAAGATCAAGCCGCAGATAAATGAAGGCGATACGATTCAACTGGAAGTGTTACAAGAAACTTCGGCCATTACCTCCGCTGTCGTCGCCGGTGTTACCGGTGGTGTGATCACCAACCGTCGTTCTATTCAAGCGGTGGTTCAGGTTGATGACGGACAGATTGTCGCTTTGGGTGGTTTGATCAGTGATGATATTGAAGACACGGTGAGTAAAGTGCCTTTCTTAGGCGATATTCCAATCATAGGCAATTTGTTTAGAAGCAAGACTAAGCGTGCGGTTAAGCGCAATTTGATGGTGTTTTTAAAGCCTCATATCATTCGCTCACCAGCCGATTTGGCGCGTTTCAGCCGTTCTAAATATAATGATGTTCGTCGTGATAGCCAGATTGCCGCGAACCAGAACCCAAGCTTTATAATTAAAGATTCAGCCGCGCCAATTTTAGTTGAGTATGAAGAAAGCGTAAATGATGGTTTTGTTGGCAGTGAGCGAAGAGCTAAAATCGCTAAGGAAGGTGTACCGAAAAGTGTACCGCGAAAAATTAAAGATATTATCTTCGGACGCAAAACAAAAGCCGCCAAAACTGATGATGAGAAAGAATCTCCAGAATTCGAAACCAGTGGTGAGCTCGAAGCAATTGAAGTCGAGCAAAGTGATGCCGCAACTTTGATCGAAGGCGAAGAGTAGTTCCAGCATTATGAGCGAGACAGCTAGCCCAGAAATACTCGATCAAGTCGCGGAATTTGAGAGCGAAGATATTATCGTATCTTCGATACCGTACTCGTTTGCAAAGAAGCACAACGTATTAATACATTCCGAAAGTGACGGAAGCCATGTTGTTAGCTGCATTGAAACACCAAAGTTAGCGGTGTTGTCAGAGCTCAAGAGACGATTAAACACGCGTCTTAGCTTAAACAAACTGTCAGCCTCTGAGTTCGATAACTTAATGCGAAGTGTCTATGATACGGGTGGCAGTAAAGCCACCCAGTTGATGGACGACATGGACGATGGCTTAGATCTTGAGCGGTTAGCGCAAGAAATGCCTCAAACCACCGACCTTCTTGAGGCTGACGACGATGCGCCGATTATTCGGCTTATTAATGCTTTACTGACCCAGGCTATTCGAGAAAACGCCTCTGATATACATTTAGAAGCTTTTGAGGAAGAGTCAGTTGTGCGCTTCCGAGTTGATGGTGTTTTGAAAGACATATTGTCGCCGAGGCGAGAGATACATGGCGCCTTGGTATCACGCATTAAGGTAATGTCGAAGCTCGATATTGCTGAGAAGAGGCTACCGCAAGATGGACGAATGTCACTTCGTGTGGCTGAGCATCCAGTAGATGTGCGGGTATCAACTTTGCCCACTCAACATGGCGAGCGCGTGGTAATGCGGTTGTTAGACAAGCAAAGCGCCCGTTTGGACTTAGAAGTGCTAGGCATGCCGAAAGATATTTTGGCTCGATTCGAGAATCTTATTGGCAAGCCGAACGGTATATTATTAGTAACTGGCCCGACTGGTTCCGGTAAAACCACTACTTTGTATTCTGGTTTGCATCGGCTGGATCGTAAGCGTTTGAATATCTTAACAGTCGAAGACCCCGTCGAGTATGATTTGAACGGGGTTGGCCAGACGCAGATGAATTCAAAAATCGGTCTGACCTTCGCCAGTGGTTTACGATCGATTTTACGACAAGATCCAGACGTTGTATTAGTTGGTGAGATCCGCGACCTTGAAACGGCCGAAATCTCCGTACAAGCCAGTTTAACGGGTCACCTCGTATTATCAACACTGCATACCAATACCGCGGTCGGAGCGGTCACACGCTTGGTGGATATGGGTGTGGAACCATTTTTAATTGCATCAAGCTTGGTTGGGGTGCTAGCGCAAAGATTGGTTCGTCGCTTATGTCCTAACTGTAAGCAGCCGCACCAGCCGGATGACGCCGAGCTCGAATTGCTTGGTTTAAAGGCAAGTGATAGTCACCAGATGTTTGAGTCTAAAGGCTGCACTGAATGTGATCAAATAGGCTATCGCGGTCGCCTTGGTATTTATGAGCTAATTGATATAGATGATGGTTTGCGTCGTTTAATTCATGATCAAGTCTCCGAAAACGAGTTAACCGATTACGTACGTAAGACCTCGCGTAGCCTAATGCAAAATGGCTTTGAGCGAGTGCTTGACGGCGAGACGACTTTGGACGAAGTGTTCCGAGTGACGCAGGCTTAGCGCCGGGATGATATAGCAATGGGTGCGTTCGAATACCAAGCTCTTGACGCCAAGGGCAAAACAGTTAAAAACATAACTACCGGTGATCATGCTAAGCAGGTGAGGGCCGAATTAAGGGCTCAAGGCTTAGTTCCACTTGAGGTCAAAGCGGTTTCTGATAATGCCGTGAGCAAGTCAGATAAACGTGGTAAGGCTAATAGCCGAGTTAAAATTAAGGTTAACGATTTATCTATCATTACTCGACAATTGGCAACCTTGCTTGAGTCAGGGATGACAGTTGAAGAAACCTTGAGTGCGGTTGTTAAGCAGTCTGAAGGCCACAAAATTAAATCGGTGATGAGCGATATTCGTTCGTTAGTGACTGAAGGCTACTCATTGTCGGATGCGGTTGCTAAATACCCTAATAGCTTTCCAGAAATTTACCGAGCGTCGATTTCCGCGGGTGAGCAATCTGGAACCCTCGATAACGTCTTAGATCGCCTTGCTGACTATTTGGAAGAGAGTCATGCAATGCAGCAGAAAATAACTCAAGCCATTGTATATCCTATCTTTTTGTTTTTCGTTTGTGCCGGGATCTTAGTGATTTTGATTTCCGTTGTGGTGCCAAAAGTAGTAACTGTCTACGAGGATATTAATCAAGAATTACCAGGTCTAACTAAATTGGTAATCAAACTGTCAGAAATCATGACCAGTTATGGCGTTATTATGGCCATAGGCTTGGTTGCACTGATTTTCGGTTGGCGCTATGTTTTTAGTCAAAAAGGTCCAAAAACTTGGTTGCACACCTTCTATTTGAAAACAGCTGGGCTAAGGAAGATGGTGCAAAACGTCGATACTGCACGGATGGCTCGTACATTGTCGATTATGGTTGGTTCAGGAGTGCCAATTTTATCGTCCATGAGAGCAAGCGAAGGTGTGATGACTAACGTGGTATTGCAGCGTGATTTGCACTTGGCAACCGAAGAGGTAGCGCAAGGTGTGCCGATTGGCCGGGCGCTTGAGCGTAGCGGTAATTTTCCACCGTTGTTAGTTCATATGGTGACGAGTGGTGAGAACAGTGGCCGCTTAGGGCACATGCTTGAAAAAGCCGCCACAGCGACAGAAAACGAGATGCAAACTCGCATCGGCATGATGGTAAGTTTGCTCGGGCCACTTATGATTTTGATTATGGGCTCGTTAGTGCTAGCGATTATCTTGGCGATTTTGATGCCAATGTTTCAGTTAAACGAATTGATTGATATTTAAATAAATAATGATGAAAAATATGACTATGCAAAAAAAAATGTCTAGAGCTCAGGCGGGCTTTACTTTGATCGAAATAATGGTGGTTGTGATTATCATCGGGCTGTTATCGACCATGGTTGTGCCTAACTTATTCAAGAAACAGGTGAGGGCATATCAAATAAAAGCAGGCAACGACATTAGCTCCATGGCTAGTGAGCTAGAGCTTTATCGGCTTGATAATTTCTCATATCCAACTACGTCTGAAGGGCTTAGGGCCCTGGTTACAAATCCTGGGAAGACAAACTGGAGTGGCTATCTCGATAAGCTTCCTAAGGATCCTTGGGGTAATGATTTCCAATATCAGTTTCCAGGGACTAGAAATCCGAATAGTTATGACTTATGGAGCCTTGGGTCTGATGGACTAGCAGGTGGCGAAGAAGGAGCGAAAGATATCGGCAACTGGGAAGAAGCCAAATAGCAGACATTTATTGTTCAACTGGGAAACTCGCCAATCGCTAATAAACTAGGTGAGTTTTACCGCTCAATTGAAAAAACAGCTTAGACTTTACTTGATGATTTTTAGTTAGCTAAGTTTAAGTTGCTCAGTGGTATTGATGTTCAAGAAGGCATTTGACTCGACTGAAAAATCCACGTCGACTGCATTAACCTCGGCTAGCCAGCGATGCATTGCACGGCCGTCATTGTCGAAAAAATCGATTAACGATTGCCACGCTTGGCGCTTGATCAAGCAATGAAGGTTTTGTCGCCTGTTGCCATCATGCGCAATAGACACATCAGCCAGCTCATATCTTGACAGCCCTGTCTCGAGTCGCTTTACTAAATTTTTCGGCAAGTGAGGCGCATCGCAACTCGAAATCAATACTTTGTCAGCTTTGGAGTCTAATAGTTCAAGCCGCAAAGCCGTGCTAATCCCTGACAGCGGGCCTTGGTAGTCGTCGTGCTGGTCGCTGAGCACTTTGAAGCCGAACGATCTATAGGTTTGTAAGCTCCGGTTAGCGCAGATGTATATCGTTTCCACCTGCGGATAAATAACGTCGATAACATGTTCTACTAAGCGTTTACCTTGGTAATGCTGCAATCCCTTATCGGCCCCGTTAAGGCGTCTACCGGCACCGCCTGCAAGAATAATAGCCGCGGTAGCTTTATTTGAAGAAGTCATTTTGCTATTTGAAGTAGGCATTCTGCAACGCTAACACAGGCATTGTTATTGGGCTATTAAATTCTAGAGGTCATCAGTGGCGATGATTGGGCTGAAGTCTGCCAGTTGAAATCCGACAGTTGAAACCAAAAAGTTGATTGCTTTAGCTAAGCTGTTATATTCGGTAAAAAACTACCGTAGAGGCTTTTTATGTCGTCGATTTTCCTTCCCGCCGTAGTGCTCATGCTGATAACCATTCTAGTGTGGCTTAATATGTTTTTGCGTCGTGTTATAGCTATTAAATCTGCCGGTCTAGATCCTCAAGATTATCCAACGCCAGAAGGTTTGAATGCGATATTAAGTGAGCGCGAACAGGCACCTGCGAACTGCCTAAGGAACCTATTCGAAGTGCCGGTAATTTTTTATGCCTTAACCGCTTTTGTTGCGGCGATGGCAATCGGCGATCAGATATTTGTTAATATGGCTTGGGCCTTTGTAGGGCTTCGTGCATTACAGGCCTGCGTGCACTGCACTTACAATAGGGTTATGCACCGATTCTATGCCTATTTGGCATCAAGCCTGATTCTTTGGGTGATGGTCATTCGTTTCTTTTTGATTATCTTTTAGTTGAGTAAATTAGTTGCGTGAATTAGTTGAGTAAATTAGTTGCCTAATCATTGCTTATAAGCGCCACCGCTACCCTGAGTAGTCACCAATGATCACCAGAACGGCTCTCTGGATCAAGCGACGGTAATCAGGGTTCACATAACTCCGCTGGGAGGCAGAGGTGTTTGCGATTGCGTTAGCGGCGATAATTTCGTTAGCATACGAAATACACCTTTTTATTAACCTTTGCTCTAGTTTTATGGTAAAGGCTGAGTCTTTCATGTAGGCTGCGCGAGATTAGAACCAGAGAAAAATCCTTATGAATTTTGCCGACCTAGGCCTATCAAAACCGTTACTCGATGCCATTGAATTACAAGGCTACACTGAGCCTTCACCTATTCAGGCAAAAGCGATACCTCATGTCTTGGCAGGTAGAGATGTGATGGCCGCAGCACAAACTGGCACTGGCAAAACGGCTGGTTTTACACTACCCATACTGCACCGCCTCAGTAATACACCAAAACCTTCAGGCAAGGGTAATCAGGCGCGTGCTTTGGTATTGACGCCAACGCGTGAGTTGGCTGCGCAAGTCGCGGCCAGTGTTGAGACTTATGGTCAAAATTTAAAAATTAAAACCGCTGTGGTTTTTGGTGGCGTTAAGATTAACCCGCAAATGCAGAAGCTACGAGGAGGCGTTGACGTTTTAATTGCTACTCCCGGACGCTTGCTAGACTTGCACAATCAAAATGCTGTTCATTTTGATCAGCTTGAAGTGCTGGTACTTGATGAGGCAGATCGCATGCTGGACATGGGGTTTATCCATGATATTCGACGCATCATCAAGATGTTGCCAAAAAAGCGACAAAACTTAATGTTTTCAGCGACCTTTTCGGATGATATTCGTCAGTTGGCGAAAACCATCGTACACGATCCCATCGAAGTATCGGTAAGCCCCGCAAATAGCACCGTTGACAGTGTTCAACAAAGCCTGATAGCGGTTGAAAAGACTGACAAGACTCAGGTACTGACTCGTTTAATTGTTGAGAATGATTGGTTTCAAGTGTTAGTCTTTTCTCGAACAAAGCATGGGGCCAATCGTTTGGTTAAACAGTTGCTTGCTAAAGGCGTCGAAGCGTCAGCGATTCATGGTAACAAAAGCCAGGGCGCTCGCACTAAGGCATTGGCCGAATTCAAAGCGGGCAAAGTAAGAGTGTTGGTTGCCACTGACATCGCTGCTCGTGGAATTGACATTGACCAGCTACCTCATGTGGTCAATTTTGATCTGCCGCAGGTAGCCGAAGACTATGTACATCGTATCGGCCGTACTGGTCGAGCTGGTGCAAGTGGCGAAGCTATTTCGTTGGTTTCTCACGATGAATTCAAACTTTTGGTCGCGATTGAACGGTTGATCAAAAAAGAGGTGCCGCGCAAGCATCTTGACGGCTACCAACCGCTTAATGATTTGCCTGGTTCCAAAGGTGATTTTCGTGATACCAAGCCTAACAAGCCAAAGAATAAGGCAGGAAACTCGAGTAGAAGCCGAAACCAGAATTCCAAGTCTGATGGTGAGGGAACGAGTAGAAGCAGCAAGAAACGTAGCTCAAACTTTAAAAAACAGCCTAATCAAGCGGCACCCTCACGTGCCGGCCGAAATGCGCGTCGTGCTAAAGCTGGTAAGAAAGTAGCTCCTGAACGTTCGGGTTCGAATGTCTCTAGCTCTGGAGATAAGGGCTCGAACCGATCAAGCAATAACTCTAATCGCTCAAACGGAAACTCTAACCGCTCAAATAATACGGTTGGCTAGCTTGTCTTTGTTTGACCGATTTACGCTAACACAGCGATCGCTTATTTCATCGATAGCAGGTTTTTTGTTTTATGGCGTTTGGGCCTTTTTGGTTAATATTATGCACGGACCACAGGCTGCGATAAAAGCAGCCTGTGTACAAGGATCGTACAGTTTTTTTATTACCTTGGGTATGACCTTAATGCTTGACGCTATGTATCGTAGTTTGCTTAAGTTGACCGGTTTATATTTGTTTAGTGGTTTTATTACGGTTATTATCTGTTGCTCGCTGGTATTTGCCGGCTCATGGATGCTGAACGTGGCTGCAGGAACGCCGGAAATTTTCGAAACCGTTATTCTTGGTTACGTTATTGGTGCGATATACAGTTTGACTTACGTTTTTGGACTGCTAAGGAAAAGCCAATCTTAGGTATTACTTTCTTGTTTTGCGACTAAAAATATTTTACTTTAGTCTATTAAAAAATTAAATTAGCAAGATTCAGGTTCTATCTTCGGTCTATATCAGCAACTTTTTAAACGTTTCGATATCAACCTGTAAAATGAACATCACTCTGCTTATATTGCTCATATATATTATTGCGGTTATGCAAATGCATTACCGTGGTAAAGTTCGAATGAGTGCGTCTCGGCAATTCTTAACTCATACCAATTACCTTGCGCCCTACAATCTTTTGATGAACCTCTTTTCAATACTGCCGAATAAGCCGTTATTGAATACCGACGACTTGTCAGAGCTTAGGGTGTTACGCGACAACTGGGAAGTGATGCGTGATGAGGCACTGAGCCTATCCGAGCAAGGAGAAATTAAGGCGGCGGATGGCCTCAACGATGCTGGCTTTAATTCGTTTTTTAGAACTGGTTGGACTCGATACTACTTGAAATGGTATGGCGATCCGCTTGATTCGGCCAAGCGACAATGTCCGAGAACGCTTGAAATTTTAAAGCAAGTGCCTTCGGTGAAAGCGGCAATGTTTGCAAGCTTACCAGCCGGTGGTCGTTTGTCGCCACACCGAGATCCGTTCGCTGGCGCATTGAGGTATCACTTGGGTCTGGTGACGCCGAACCATGACGACTGCTATATTTTAGTCGATGGTGAGAGGCATGTTTGGCATGATGGCGAGGACGTTTTGTTCGATGAGACGTTTATTCATGAAGCGTACAATAAAACTGACGTTAACCGTATTATCTTATTTTGCGATGTTAGCCGTCCGATGAAGCTGGGTATCATCAATAAGTTTAATAGTTTTATGAGTTCGACGTTGATGAGAGCCTCTGCGACACGCAATGACCAAGGTGACCCAATTGGCTTGGTCAATCGAGTGTTTTCAAAAGCGTATTCTATTCGCGTAGTGGCTCGACGAGTTAAACGTTGGAATAAGCCATTTTATCGGGTCCTTAAATACACACTGTACGTAACGATGTTGTACTTAATATTTTTCTGGTAGGACATTCACTAGTTCAGCCATAGTTCAGCCATAGCTCAGCCATAGCTCAGCCATAGCTCAGCCATAGCTCAGCTTTAGTGATTTAAAAACTAGCTTAAGTCGTACTTTCGCTAACTCACATTATTGGGGTGAGCGAGATAGCTGTGGTATTCTGATAAAATCATTAAAGAACTGTGGGATCCATCGTGAGCACAATAAAAAGACTATCAAAGTGGTGTTTTTCACCATTGCTTATTTTGATTATATCGGGATGTACTAGTGTGCCTTCTGAAAAGCCATCGGATTCTGATGAATCCTCATCATTAAGCCCATTTTCCTCTACTTATCTTGCCCCACAAGCGCCAGCAACGGTTATTCGCGGTGCTACGTTGTTGACTGGTACTGGTCAGCAGCTGGATAACGCTGATATTTTATTCAGTGATGGGAAAATTACGGCTTTGGGCTCTGAGGTAAAGGCACCCGCAGAAGCTGTTGAGATAAACGGCGTAGGCCTTTGGGTCACGCCTGGTATCATTGACGTGCATTCGCATATGGGGGTTTACTCCAATCCAGCCGTGAGAGCCCATTCAGATGGCAATGAAGCGGTAGCTCCTGCGACTGCTAAGGTATGGGCAGAGCATTCCGTATGGCCGCAAGATCCGAATTTTGAAAAAGCCCTAGCCGGCGGCGTGACAACGGCGCAAATTTTACCCGGCTCGGCAAATTTATTTGGCGGTCGTGGCGTAACATTAAAAAATGTTCCATCAGTAACCATGATGGGTATGAAGTTTCCGGATGCACCGCATTCGTTGAAGATGGCTTGTGGTGAAAATCCAAAACGAGTTTACGGCGAAAAAGGTGGCCCCGGAACTCGCATGGGTAATATGGCTGGTTACAGAACCGCATGGATCGCGGCCAAGGCCTACGATAAGTCTTGGTCAGAATACGAAGAGAAGCTCGCTAAGGGCGACAAAAGCGCAGAAGCGCCGGGTCGCGATCTTGAGATGGAGACCTTACGTGGTGTTTTAAAGGGTGATATTAAAATCCACAATCATTGTTATCGTGCCGATGAGATGGCCAATATGATTGAGCTTTCTAAAGAGTTCGGTTACAAAATCACCGCCTTTCATCATGCAGTAGAGGCTTACAAGATTGCTCCTTTATTAGCAGAGAACGATATCTGTGCGGTGGTTTGGGCTGATTGGTGGGGCTTCAAGCAAGAGGCTTACGATATGATTCGTGAAAACGCGGCCTTGATTGAGTTGGCAAAAGGCTGCGCAATTATTCACTCAGACGACGAGACCCAGATTCAGCGTTTACCTCAGGAAGTTGGCAAGGCGATGGCGGCGGCAAATCGTATGGGAATGAATTTGACGCCAGCGCAAGTGATTAAATGGATTACTAGCAATTCGGCTAAATCGATAGGCTTGGACGATCGAATTGGAAGCTTGAAGACCGGAATGAATGCGGATGTGGTGCTCTGGAGTGGCAATCCACTTAGTGTTTATTCTAAAGCCGACAAGGTTTGGATTGATGGCGTATTACGGTTTGATCGATCGGCGCCTGAGCTGAAGCATACCAGCGATTTTAACTTAGGAATTATCACACCAGCCGGAGACCGACCATGAAAAAATTATCAATAACGAGTTTGTTTATAAGTTTGGTCATAAGTATGCAACTTGGTGGTGTGGGAGTGGCGAATGCCTCAGACATACTGATCAAAAATGCTCGGATCGTCGACGGTTCAGAACGCGGGCAAAATGAACTTACTGATATTTTGGTCAAAGGTTCAATGATTGTGGGGCTAGGCAGTGGCTTGTCAGCACCGCAAGACGGACGGGTTATTGACGCTAATGGAAGGCCAGTCTCTCCAGGCTTATTTAACGCTGACACTCAACTGGGCATCGTTGAATTAGGCTCGGTAGCTGGTACCGTAGATAGCAGCACCTCGAATGAAAACATTACGGCTTCATTGCAAGTTAGTGATGCATTTAACCCGAGCTCGGTGGCCGTAACTTATAACAGAAGCTTGGGTATTACCCATAGTTTGATCCAGCCGAGTAATGGTACTGGTATTTTTGCTGGAAGCGCAGCGGTGGTTAAACTTAGTAACTCCGGTAATATCGTTGTCAAAAAAGCGGCTATGGTTGTGAGCTTAGGCCAAGCAGGTAGCGAATTAGCCGGCGGATCACGTGCTGCAGCAATGTCGTTACTTCGCGAGGCGATTGAAGATGCCCGTGACTATTCTAAGAATAGAGATAGCTATGCCAGTGGCAGCCGACGCGACTATTCTTTATCGAGGCATGATTTAGATGCTTTGGTTGAAGTGGTGCAACGTCGACAACCGTTATTAGTGCGCGTCGAGCGCTCTGCCGATATAGAACGAGTGCTGGAATTTGCAAGGGAACAGAAAATTGCCTTGATATTGTCAGGTGCGTCAGAGGGCTGGCGGATCGCAGATAAAATTGCTGAGGCAAAAGTACCGGTGATTTTTGACCCCATCAATAACCTACCAAGCTCTTACGAGACGCTTGGGTCAAGACTAGACAACGCTAGATTACTGCATGATGCGGGTGTTAAACTAATGTTTACTGGCATGGGCTGGCAAAACACTCACAACGCTTATTTAGTGCGTCAGTCGGCAGGCAACGCGGTTGCCAATGGTCTACCTTACAACGTTGCGATTCAAGCGATCACTTCTAACCCAGCACAAATTTTCGGGCTACCCGGCTATGGTCAGATTAAAGTCGGTGCCGAAGCGACTCTAGTGCTTTGGTCCGGTGATCCATTGGAGGTAATGAGTAATCCAGATTTAGTGCTCATTGATGGTCAAGAATATTCATTGGAAAGCCGCGCGACCCGTTTGCGTGATCGCTATTATCAACGTGCAATCAAGTAAGTCTGCGCGCGCTGTCTAAGGCGTTGATGCACTATGTCTGAAACTGATGCCCGCTATAGTCGTCAACAGCGGGTTGGCTACTTTGGTGCCGGTTCGCAAACGCGACTTAAGGCTGCACATGTATTAATCGTCGGCGTTGGTGGGCTTGGTTCTCCGGTGAGTTTATTTTTAGCCGGAGCAGGGGTCGGCAGATTAACTCTAGTCGACCACGACGTTGTTAGTCTCTCTAATTTACATCGCCAAATCTTGTTTCAAGAAAGCGATGTCAATCAGCCAAAAGTTGTCGCGGCCAAGAAACGCTTGAGAGCCCTAAATAGCGAGCTCGAGATCAAGGTGATCAACACCGCTTTAAGCCCAAGTAATGCAAAAGAGTTAGTCGATCAAGCAACGGTGGTGGTAGATGCCGCAGATAATTTTTTAGCAAGTTACTTGCTGAGTGATCTTTGTTTTGCCAGCCGAACACCGTTGGTAACCGCCTCGGTATTAACAACCCATGGATATTTAGGCGTTTTTTGCGGCACCTCTGATCAACCCGCTCCGAGTCTTAGAGCCGTGTTCGCCTCACCCTCAAACGCAGCGGCTAATTGTAATACAGCCGGTGTCACGGGGCCCAGCGTCGGCGTTATAGGCAGCTACCAAGCGCAAGAAGTATTAAAGGTTATATTGGCTGACCAGAGCCAACTATTAGGCAAGCTAATGACGCTAGACTTGTGGGACTATAGCCAGAATATTATTGATTTTTCCAGCGCTGTTGAGCCAATGCATTATGCGCCGATTATCGATTATAATTCCTTAGTTGACGTTGATTTACTGCTAGATGTAAGAAGTCAACTAGAGGTAGAGCAATCTCCATTTTCGGATAATGCCTTGAATATACCGAACACTGAGTTATTACAACGGATTGCCGAATTACCAACTTCGAAAAGGATTGTATGCGTTTGTGCCAGCGGCCAGCGTGCGCTAGGTGCTGCGACGATGTTGCTTAACAACGGCTTTAAGAACATATTCGTGACCAGCGCAGCGGATAGTATTTAATCGCGGTCACTGGCCGATGGTTGGCTATTTCAAGTTGAGTTCTTGTGACCATTAATACTGTTGTATTCGAGCTGCAATTAGGCCTAAAAAAGGGCGGTTATGTAAACCGCCCCCTGCCTTATTTTAAGCTATTTTGAGGGTCGACTCTCTGAATTCGATGGCTATCTAAGCTGGTAAAGACAGAGAGTCGGTTGTTAGCGTTTACTTAACATCAAAACGATCGAGCATCATTACCTTATTCCATGCTTCGACAAAATCGTCAGCAAAACGCTGTTTCGAGTTGTTGTAGGCATACACCTCGGCAATCGCTCGTAGTTCAGAATTTGAGCCAAACACTAGGTCTACTGGAGTAGCGGTGTGTTTAACCTTACCATTGAGTCGATCAATGCCTTGGTAGATGCCTTCTGAGTCGGTTTTTTTCCATACAGTAGACATGTCTAGAAGATTAACAAAGAAATCGTTGCTCAAGGTACCTGGCTTATCAGTAAGCACGCCATGATCAGAGCCGTCAGTATTCGCGCCGAGGGCTCGCATGCCACCGACTAAAACGGTCATTTGCGGCACCGTAAGATCAAGCTGGTCAGCTTTATCTATCAGCATTTCTGTGGGTGAGCGGTAGCTAGAATTAACGTCAAAGTAGTTACGAAAACCATCAGCTGTCGGTTTAAGTAGGGCAAACGAGTTTATGTCAGTTTGGGCTTGTGTTGCATCACCTCGACCTGCGACAAACGGCACTTCTATGTTCAATCCAGCATCCTTTGCCGCGTTCTCTATCGCCGCTGCACCGCCGATAACAATAAGATCAGCAAGCGAGATCTTGGTGCTACTCGACGACTTATTGAATTCACCTTGGATAGTTTTGAGTTTTGCTAACACTTTGGCAAGTTCTTTTGGGTTATTAACTTTCCAATCTTTCTGCGGAGCAAGAGCAATGCGTGCACCGTTCGCGCCACCGCGTTTGTCACCTGCACGGAAGCTTGAGGCTGACGCCCATGCTGTACGAACGAGTTCTTGAACGCTCAAGCCTGAGTTGAGGATGTCTTTTTTAAGTGCGGCCACTTCACGGTTGCTGACTAGATCATAGTTAATTGAATCAATCGGATCTTGCCATATCAACGTTTCGCTAGGCACTTCCTTACCTAAGTATCGGCTACGAGGCCCCATGTCGCGATGAGTTAATTTATACCATGCTTTGGCGAAGGCAAGCTGATACTCCTTAGGGTCTGCCAAGAAGCGTTCCGCGATTGCTCTATACGTTGGGTCAGCTTTAATCGCTAAGTCTGCCGTGGTCATCACCGGCGGGTTGCGCTTTCCCTCTACATGAGCGTCAGCAACAGCAGTATGCATTGATTTATCCGTTGGTATCCATTGAATAGCGCCGCCTGGGCTTCGGGTTTGCTGCCATTCATTATTGAGCAAATTCGATAAATACAGAGTCGTCCAGCGAGTTGGCGCTTGAGTCCATGCGCCCTCTAAGCCACTGGTTACCGTGTCTTCAGAGTGGCCTTTGCCACACTTGTTTTTCCAACCAAGGCCTTGTTCTTCGAGCGGTGCAGCAGCGGGTTCGGCAGCAAGGCACTCGCCGGCCTTATGGGCTCCGTGCATTTTTCCAAATGTATGTCCGCCTGCGACTAATGCAACAACCTCTTCGTCGTTCATAGCCATACGCTTAAATGCCACACGAATGTTTTTAGCTGAACCCAGTGGGTCTGGAACTCCACGCGGCCCTTCTGGATTTACGTAGATCAAACCCATGTGCGTAGCGCCAAGAGGGCGTTGTAGCTGACCATCTTTTTGCTGCCGATCACTGGCAAGCATTTCGACTTCTGGACCCCAATAGACTAAATCAGGTTCCCAATCATCGGTACGTCCACCGGCGAAGCCGTAGGTCTCAAAGCCCATATTTTCTAAAGCCACATTGCCGGCCAATATCATCAAGTCTCCCCAAGATAATGCTTCGCCATATTTTTGCTTTATTGGCCAAAGTAGACGGCGTGCTTTGTCTAGGTTACCGTTGTCAGGCCAACTATTTAGTGGATCGAAACGTTGTTGACCACCTTCTCCACCGCCACGGCCGTCTAGTGTTCGATACGTGCCAGCACTATGCCAAGACATGCGAATGAAGAATGGACCGTAGTTGCCGAAATCAGCCGGCCACCAATCTTGTGATGTAGTAAGCAATTTATCAATGTCCTTTTTTGCCGTGTCTAGGTCAAGACTTTGAAACGCTTGGGCATAATTGAAATCCTCGCCCAATGGGTTCGAGCGTGAATCGTGGTCGCGCAACGCCGAAAGATCCAATTGATCCGGCCACCAAAAACTATTTTCTTTTGGGGTGCCAAACTTTGCTTGTTGGTTGCCAGTCGCGCTCATGGGTTTGCTGTTTTCAGCGGCCATCGTTGAGCTAACTGAGACCGAACACACAGCTGCAAATACCGCAGTATTCAAGAATGTTGTAAGGTTCATAAGTTTTTCCTCAGGTTGGTTTCATTTAAAGGCTGCTGCCTTTTTTATCTAAAGATCGTTAGCCGCTTTTTTAAAAGTCCAAGCAAACAAACACCTTTCTATAAAAAGCATAGAATATATTTTGATTATTGACGTGTAAAAACCGATTGAATAAATGGATAATGATGATTGAAAATATAAATCGTTGAGGCTGAAAGTGCAGGGCAGCGGTGCCCCTAGCTACCTCACGCTTTGCTAACTACCTCGTCGTATTTAAGGCTTCATTCTGATTGGAACTATGTTCTAATATTGTTTGTCGAAACTTTGATGGCTGTAAATATTGTGACACTAACTGGGGTAGTGACAGTCGCTCTGCATCATCTTGATAGGGCCGATAGAGATCCCTAATAATGCGTATAGAAATGGTCGCCTATATTACTGAAAATACGAGCTTATCTAGCAAGTCTTGAAGGTATTGCTTGTTTATTCTTTTTTTTGTTTAATTTGAATCCGAATATTGAAAGTCTGCATCTAAGCTTATGAGAACGTTATTAAGAACGTTTTATTAACACTGGAGAAATACTATGAAACATTTATTATTTATTTGCGCACTAAGCTTTGCCGCGCTGACGATGCCAACTTTTGCCCAAGAGGGAGATACAGAGTTGCAAGACTCAGTTGCTCAATTCGAAGAGAGTATTGAGCAAGGCATCAATGTTAAACTAGACCTCGAATTAGACGATGAGGTTGATGTAGACGATAAAATCGAATCAATTGTTAGCTTAGTGAGTAAATTCGATGAACAAGCCGGCAAAGAACTTGAGTCCGATCTTAAAGGGCTAAGCGATGAAGAAAAAGTAGAGTTAAGCCATGCACTCAACGATGGTTTTAAATTTAGTGGTGAGGATTTTGATGAATTCCCAATCGCTGTTCTTTTTATAGCGTTGCCCGCGGTAATTCTGTTATTTGGTATGCCTTTGTTCTTGTTAATGGCGTTGTTAGCTGCCGGTAATCGTAAGCGTAAGCAGAAGATGGAGATAGTAGATCTCTACTTGAAAAGTGATAGAGATATCCCTGAGCATGTTATCACCGCACTCGATAATGGTGGATCGGCAAGCTCGCTCAAGAGCGGCCTAACATTAACCGCAGTTGGAATCGGAATTGTCGCAGCGTTCAATGTTGTTGGCTCAGAAGAAGTCGGCGGGTTTGGACTAATCCCGATGTTTCTGGGTATAGCCAGACTTATATTCTGGTTCATAGTGGAACGAAAAGTAGAAATAGACCCAACTGACGAATCACATTAATAGGCGTATTTACTACTAACAAGCAGATAAATACCGTGAAAAGACAAGACCTTACTACATTGGAAGAAGCCCAGTTAGTCGAGCTTGCTGTTAGCAAAAACGACCAACTGGCATTTGCTGAGCTGGTTAATAGGCACCAATCAAATCTACGTTATTCGCTGCGCCAGTTAACCGACTGGAACGAGGCGTTAGCTGATGACTTAGCGCAAGATACCTTCATCCAAGCATTTAAAGAGTTAGCTAAGTTTCGACAACAAGCCAAGTTCTCCAGTTGGCTTTATCGAATTGGTTACAATGTCTTTTTGCAGCATGTGCGTAAGAAAGCACTCGATACTCAATCGCTAGACGAAAACCCATTGCTAAGCAATCAAATAGAGCAGGGCCCTGACCATGACGAAGAATCAGAGGTTCATCAGAAGGTAGCTAAATTATTGGCAACCTTGGAACCAGAGCGGCGCTCTGTGCTACACTTGTTTTTACATCGTCAAAATACACATCAAGAAATATCCGATATAATGGGTGTCCCATTGGGTACGGTAAAAACCCACATCAATCGAGGCCGAGTGGTCTTGCAAGATGGTTTACAAGAATGGCGAGGTTAATATTATGAACAATGAAACTACTTACAAATCTGACCCAAATCCCTTAGATGCTCTATTTGCGAGCGCTAGGCAGGCACAGCCGAACCTTATGGATGATAGTTTCACTAAATTATTAGTGAATAGCTTGCCGAAGACTAGTCTTGCAGCGCAAAAAGAAACCGTCAAAAAAGGGCTTTCTTTTGATTTGATCGGTGCCATTATCGGCTTGTTGATGGCCTACCTGTTTATTGATCGAACGTCGTTAGTTAGTTCATTTGTTGGTTTGATACCGGAGAGCATAGTCATATCACCATTATTATTTATCAGCGCAATTGGTGTTATCGGGCTTTCTAGTGTTGTTGCTTGGTGGATGGTTGAGGACAACTCTCTCTAAACGACTCTCTTTAAACTGATTTCTTTAAATGAATTTCAGTGGCGCTATTTATTTAGCAACGTATTTATTGCCCAGATTTCGATAAAGCTCGGCTTATCATCTTAAAAAGGCCTCAGAACTAACTTAGTTCCGAGGCCTTTTTACATTTTGTTCAGTCTGTTCGGTTAGAGTATTGGTGCTTAAGCTATTTAGTTTTTCGGGCGGTTAGTTTTATTGCTATACGGCCAGTCATGAATTAGATAAGTTGAAGAAAATAATAATCACGAGCTTGGCCTGATCTGTTGATCGAAAGGTACAAGCTCTAACTAATGTCGCTTTGAATCTCGCAAAGCGTAATATCTACCAATATGAGGAGCCCCCTATGTTAGGACTAATGATGAATGATCAGTTGACGATCACATCGCTTATGCGTCACGGGCGTGTAATTAATGGAGGCAGTGAAATTGTCTCGGTTGTGCACGATAACCCGCATCATGTTTATACCCAAGCAGAGTGTTACGACAGAGCGGGGAAATTAGCCGGCGCGTTAAAAACCCTCGGTTTACAACAGGGTCAAACAGTGGGAACTTTGGCTTGGAATGATTATCGTCATATGGAAGCGTATTACGCTATTGCCTGCAGTGGCGCGGTTTGCCACACCATTAATCCCCGCTTATTTCCCGAGCAACTGGTTTATATCATTAATCACGCAGAAGACAGATTTCTACTAGTAGACCCTATGTTTGTTCCTCTTATAGAGGCTATTAGTGATCAAATAAGTATCGAGGGTATTGTTGTTATGGCTGCAGAGAGCGGCATGCCTGAGATCTCTTTGGCAAATGTATATTGCTACGAAACACTGTTGGCAGCCGAGAATAAAGACTTTGACTGGCCCGAACTTGATGAACAAACAGCGTGTTCATTGTGTTACACATCAGGCACCACAGGCAACCCTAAAGGAGTGCTTTACTCGCATCGGGCTTTAGTATTACAAACCTATGCTTGTTGCTTGGGCGACGGAATGGGCCTAAGTGCACAAGATGTAGCCTTACCGGTGGTGCCGATGTTTCACGTAAACGCTTGGAATATGCCTTACTCGGCCGCTTTAGCTGGGTTCAAGTTAGTCTTTCCAGGATCCAAGATGGGTGATGGCGCGGCGTTACAAAGCCTAATTGAATCCGAGGGTGTGAACTACGCGGTTGGGGTTCCAACGGTCTGGTTAGCACTGCTTACCTATCTGAAGAAATCTGGGAAAAAAATTCCCAGCCTAAATAGGATAGGTGTGGGCGGTTCAGCTTGCCCACTGAGCACTATGAAAGAGTTTGAAGAATTATACGGAGTGACCACCATAGCTGGTTGGGGAATGACAGAAATGGCACCGTTGGGCACCTTCAATATTCCAAAGTACCCTCGAGATCATTACAGTAATGATGAATATGACAAGCTGCGCGTCAGAGCTGGCCGAGCGGTGTTTGGCGTGGCTATGAAAATTGTTGATCAAGATGACCAAGAAGTAGCTTGGGACGGCGTGGCATTTGGTGCTTTGAAAGTGCGCGGCCCATGGGTAATTGAGCGGTACTTTAAGCATGATAAGTCAGCCTTAGATGAAAATGGCTGGTTTGATACCGGTGATGTCGCGAGCATTAATCCCGATGGAAATATGACTATTACTGATCGTACTAAAGATGTGATCAAATCGGGTGGCGAATGGATATCTTCGATCGACCTAGAGAACTGTGCAGTCGGTCATCCTAGCGTTGCCGAAGCCGGGGTCATTGGCATCGCTCACCCGAAGTGGGACGAGCGTCCATTGTTAGTGATTGTACGTCAGCCTGGAGTTGATGACGTTAGTGCTGAGGAGATACTCAGCTTTATGGAAGGTAAAATAGCCAAATGGTGGATGCCAGACGAGGTATCCTTCGTCGATGAGTTACCGAAAACAGCGACTGGTAAAATTCACAAAGTAGGCCTTCGGCAGCAGTTTTCAGGTTTTCGGTTCAGCGGCACCTAACGGCTGATCTAACGGTCGGGTACAGGCCCAGTGCTGTCTCGAATCACTAGCTGATGAGGCAGCACTACCATCGGTTTCTTGACTTCTTTACCGTCAATGATATCGAGCAAGACTTCAACACATTGCTGGCCAATTTCGGCCACAGGTTGAGCGATTGTGGTGAGCGCAGGTGAAAAATATTGTGCGAATTTTATGTCGTCAAAACCAACCACGGAAATGTCATGTGGAATACTGAAATTATGTTCTTTCAATGCGTAAAGGCAGCCTAGTGCGGTCTCGTCGCACATGCAAAATATTGCTGTAGGCCTTTTCTTTGCTAGTAAAATTTCTTTGGTTATCGTCGACCCTGCCTCTAGTGTGTAAGTCCCTTCATAGATAAGCTGCTGTTGCACCGCTAACCCGGACGAAAGCATTGCCTCTTGATATCCCTGCAGTCGCTGTGTGGTACTTGGCGAGCTAATATCTCCGGTAATCACCGCTATATCAACGTGTCCTAGGTCGATCAAGTGCTGGGTAAGCTCTCGACTCGCTTTAACATTGTCTATGGTAACTAATGGCACAACGTGACCGCCGGCTTGATCAGCATCAATGTATTCACAAGAGTTCACCAACGGTGGCATCTTAAATGATTCTGAGGCCATATCTTCGTCAGTGAAGGGTAGGCGGTGTGAAAAGCAGATAATGCCGTCGGCTTGCCGTGTTTGAACCATATCGCCATAGGTTATTTCTAGCTCCCTTATGCCTTGCGTGTCACCAAATAACACCGCATATCCTCGGTTGGCAGCTGTTCTCTCTAACGACCTGATCACCCCTGAATTAAAGGTATCACTAATATCAGGAATGATTACAATAATATTTCTAGTCTTTGATGTTCGCAAGCTAGCGCCCATCTTATTTGGTCGGTAGCCTGCAAGTTTAGCTGCGGCTTGAACTTTTTTACGCATTGCGGTCGATACTCGGTCGGGGTTGCTAAGCGCCCGAGATACTGATGCTGTCGAAATACCTAGATTTTTAGCCAGCTGTTTAATTCCAATGTCAGACATTCGCTTTATCCGTATCGATAATGGTTAAGGGGTAAGTTATTATACATTGGAATACGTTTACATTGTTCGGTCTCGTAAAACTCGATAATTTTTATGATGTCAGAAGACTTGTTTTGGAGTTTACTTACCAAGTTATAGTATAACTATTTGTTAAATATAGTAATTAATTATTGATTAGTTGTTTTTGAAGTTTTGGAGTAATACGGTTGACAACCGTAAGTTTAAATCATACCATTTTCATATGGTAATCGTTTGCCATAATGCAATGCTAAACAAAGCTCTGTAAGTATAAAAAGAGCTTACTAATCAAAAGAGGATAGAATTATGTTTAAGCCTAAGATGAACGCGGTAGCCCTAGGGGTCGCGACCAGTCTTTTGGTTCCGAGTGCAACCGTTTCAGCGTTCGAAATTGAGGAGATTGTGGTCACCGCAACTAAACGGGTAACTAGCATACAAAGCACTCCATTGGCGATTACCGCTTTAGATGGCGACGCTTTAGAAGAAAATCATGTAACCAATATTTATGACTTGCGCGGCATGGCGCCAAGTTTGCAAATTCGATACAACGGTGATCACGGTGTTCCTTTGGTCTTTATTCGCGGACAAGGCGCGATAAACCAAACCGAGGCCGGAGACCAAGCAGTAGCTTTTTATACTGACGGAATATTTTCCGCGCGGTCACAGGGCTCTACTGCGCTAATGTACGACATGCAGCGTGTCGAAATTTTACGTGGCCCCCAAGGCACCCTATTCGGACGTAACTCAACTGCGGGCGCGGTCTCTCTTATTACAAATCGCCCGCAGTTGGATGAGTTTTCCGGTAATGCCAGTCTAACCGTTGGTAGTCGTGACCGACAGGAAGTCAGGGCTGTAGTGAATGCACCAATTACTAAAAATTGGGCTATCCGAGTCGCCGGTGTCACTGACGAGCAAGAGGGCGAAACACGCTTTCCGTCCGGCAATCAATTTGCTTCCTCGCGCAACTATGGAACCAAAGACTTATCATCGATTCGGTTGAGTTCATTATATCAACCGTCGGATAGGGCATCATGGCTCCTATCTTATGAACATTTCGCCAATAAAGGTACTGCCGACCTCCCTTCATTTGACTCAGATAATCGCTTCAATAATGCGACTGCTGCAGGCAATGTTGACCTATCGACGGATACCGTGCGGACACGTTTTGACTATGACTTTGAAAATGGTCTAACGGCAAGCTACATCGGTGGCTATACCGATATGAGCCAAAGCCAGATCTACGGTAATCAGTTTCAAGGTGATACACGTAATACAACCTCATCAGGTCACTCGGCAACTCAGCACGAACTGCAGCTAAAAAACTCTGATGACGCTCGATTTCGTTGGACCACTGGCTTATTCTACTTTGAAGAAGACAACGATATTCGTTTCGATATATTGCATGGCAGTTGGGGTTTTACAGCGCAAGATGGTGCCGGACAGTTTAATGCCGACGGCACGCCAAATAACACCGTGTTGTCTACCTTTGTTCAGCCAAGTCGTGGTTTAGAGTCTAAGAGCGCTTATTTCCAAGGCACTTATGATATCAATGAGAGTATGCGAGTGACCGGAGGTATTCGATACACCGATGATACTCGTGAAGACATTGGTGGGCGTAGTATTGATTGTACTTTCGCGCAAGGCCCTGGGCCGATTACTATTACCGCTCCAAACCAAGCTGCGATTCAAGCATCGGGCGAACAAGGCTGCTATTATCGCCAGATTAACGATATGCAAGGTGACTGGTCAAACACAACCTATCTCGCCAGAGCTGAATGGGATTTGAGCGATGATGTTTTATTGTTCGCATCGTATGCAACTGGCTGGAAATCTGGCGTTTTGCAGGACGGCAATAATGCTAGCCCGACAAACTCTAACGAGAACCCTGACATAGCGTCGAACAACTTGTTGCCTCAGCAGCCAGAAGAGAACGACAGTTTCGAGTTGGGTATTAAGTCCAAGCTACTTGATGGTCGAATGACGTTTAACGCTAACTTTTTCTTGATGGACTATACCGATATGCAAGTGACCGCTGCGGTTATCAATCCGGTAACAGGTCAATCAACTCTTACCAATACTAACGCTGGATCAGCGACGGTTAAGGGCTTCGAGTTTGAGTCGCAATACTTGGTTGGCGAGAATGGCAGCCTATCGGTTACTGGTTCGGTGCTAGATGCCAAATATGACGAATTTTTAGGCCAAGAAACGATTTTTAATAATCAGAATGGTCTACGTTGGAATTCGTGTGGCATTGGCGCTGCGGCGGGTGGCGGTTGCATCGACGGTATCTGGGATTTCGCTGGAAATACCTTGCCGAACGCACCAGATTTCTCAATTAGCCTAAGCTATAAACATCGCTTCGAATTACGCAATAGCGGTGTTGTTATTCCTCGCTTAAGAGTGAGTTATCAGGATGATACTTTCTTAACACAGGAAAACCGTGGTGATCGTGACCCAGGTACATTCAGTGCAACTGATCCCGGTGAGACTGGTTTTGATATTCAAGAGTCGTACGCCAAGGTTGATGTCAGTGTGTCTTATGCGAGTCCAGAGCAACGGTGGACGGCTGAATTGTATGCTAATAACATCACCAATGAAGCGATTAAGCAAGAGCTCCAATTGGGTGGTGTTCAAAGCGCATACACTTGGGCACCTTCACGAGAGGTTGGTTTACGCATAAGCTACGATTTTAACTAAGCGCAGCGAATAAAGTATCCTATTTCTTTGCTTGTACAATCTCGAGCCCGGCCATTTGGCTGGGCTCTTTTTTTATTTCATCGAGCTTCGCCAAAATGATAAGGTCATAAAGAAGTAAGTTGTATGATTATTAGGACGCAATGTGACAAATAATAGAATTCAAAAAGTCGTTATCGTCGGCGGCGGAACAGCGGGTTGGATTACCGCATCCGCGTTGTCGCGAGTGTTGGGTAAAGAGCAGGTCTCGATTACGTTGATAGAGTCTGATCAAATAAGCACTATTGGAGTCGGCGAAGCTACGATTCCTCCGATTAGAGATTTTCATCGTATGTTGGGTCTAAGTGAAGCCGATTTTGTGCGTCGAACGCAGGCAACATTTAAACTTGGGATTGAATTTAGTAATTGGGGTGTCGACGGCAGTTCATATTTTCATCCGTTTGGCGAGTATGGTCGGGAATTTGATTCCGTGGCATTTCATCACTATTGGATGAGAGGCAAATCGATCGACAATGAACCGGGCCATAATTCGGGTCATGGCGCGGGTAATAATGTCGGCCATTTGGATCAATATTCGCTCTGCGCAGTAGCTGCAAAGGCTGGTAAGTTTGCGCCTAATAGTAACGACCCTAATTCCATCTTGTCGGCCATTGGCTACGCTTACCACTTTGACGCGTCACTCTACGCGCAATTGCTGAGCGAGTATTCACAAGCCCTAGGTGTGCGACGCATAGAAGGAATGGTTTGCTCTGTCGAACAACAGTCAGATTCGGGTTTTATTGAGAGCGTTACATTAGAATCTAAGCAGGTGGTCGAAGGTGATTTATTTATTGACTGCACCGGGTTTTCGGCTCTATTAATAGATAAAACGCTGGGTGTTGAATTTGAAGACTGGGGGCATTATTTGCCTTGTGATAGGGCTCTTGCAGTGCAGACCGAGAATACTGAAGCATCAATTTTACCGTACACTAAATCTATCGCACATGCCGCTGGCTGGCAATGGCGCATTCCCCTACAGCACAGAACGGGTAATGGGGTTGTCTATTCAAGTAACTATATGACAGATGAGCAAGCTAAGGCTCAGTTGATGGAAAATATAGCGGGCGAAATAATAAGTGAGCCGAAATCGATTAAGTTTAGAACCGGCAAGCGGCGTCAGTCGTGGAGTAAAAACTGTATTGCAATTGGGCTTTCCTCAGGCTTTCTCGAGCCTCTGGAATCCACATCTATTCACCTAATACAAACCGCTGTATCACGGTTGCTGACGCTTTTTCCTGGTCAAGAATTTGATCAGGCTGATATTGCTGAATACAACAACGGGGTAAATCAGGAGTTAGACTTCATCCGTGATTTTATCATATTGCATTACCATGCGAATCAACGCCCAGAACCGATGTGGAAGCACTGTAGAGAAATGCAGATCACTGAAAGCTTGAAACATAAAATTCAGCTATTTGAGAATCGTGCCCGACTATTTGATGATCGGTACGATCTTTTCAAGAGTGCAAGTTGGCTCGCGGTAATGCAGGGGCAGGGCATTCAAGCGCGATATTACCACCCGATCGTGGAGGGTAAATCATCCGTGCGCTTGTTGCAGCTCCTGGCAGATATGCGAGGCGCGTTTGCTCAAGCCGTAGCAGCGATGCCAGACCATGAAAAATTTATTCTAGACAACTGCAAAGCCGCAAAATAGATCAATCAACATTATTTAAAGTTACTAATAGAGTGACTAAGCTTGGCTAATAATAAGAGAATGTAAACCGTGATGCCTGAACTACGTAATAGACGCTCTTTATAATCAATAAGGTAAACGTTTACCTTTGCTCTATGCTATTATTTTTCATGCGATTTGAAAGAAAAAGTTAGCGGCAAAGACCGATGGCCAAATAAATAAAGTAAGACACAAAGGAGAACCCCAATGAAACTATCAATACTCGATGTTTCAATAATATTGACCTACCTGCTGGCCACAGTGGTGATTGGTTTATTACTTAAGAAGCGAGCCGAGCGCTCTAAAAACGATTATATGCTCGGCGGTAATAAGTTGCCTTGGTACATGTTGGGTTTGTCAAACGCCTCTGGAATGTTTGATATCTCCGGAACAATGTGGCTAGTCACGCTACTATTTGTATACGGTTTAAAGAGCGCATGGATTCCATGGCTATGGCCAGTATTCAACCAGATTTTCTTGATGGTGTTTTTATCGATGTGGTTGCGTCGGTCAAACGTATCTACTGGAGCCGAGTGGATTGGCACGCGCTTCGGCTATGGCCCATCGGCTAATGCGTCGCACACAATCATCGTTATATTTGCGATTATTATGGGGCTCGGTTATTTAGCTTATGGCTTTATCGGAGTTGGCAAATTTGTCGAGATATTCGTGCCATGGGAATACGCTTCTCAGTTTGTGCCATTCAATGTAGCACCTCAATATGTGCCACATTTCTACGGCATATTATTGACCTGCTTCGCGGTGTTCTACTCCTTGCTCGGCGGCATGATGAGTATTGTCTGGGCCGACGTGATTCAATTTGTACTGATGGCGATTGCCGCGATTGCGATTGGTGTAATCGCAATGATCGCAGTTAACGACGCGCCTCTGGCGGTGCCAGATGGCTGGCTAACACCGTTTTTTGGCGCTCGTTTAGATCTTGACTGGACGTCGATTATTCCGCAAGTAAATGAAAAAATAGCGAGTGATGGTTTCGGTTTATTTACTGTTTTCTTCATGATGATGATTTTCAAGGGGGTATTGGGCAGCCTCGCTGGACCGGCACCGACCTATGACATGCAGAAGATACTATCAACCAAGTCTCCGCGCGAAGCCGCCTTGATGAGTGGCTCGGTTAGCTTAATCTTAATGCCGCTGCGATACTTCATGATTGCTGGCTTTGGCGTATTGGCGTTGTTGAACTTTGATAAGTTAGATTTATTAGTCAACGGGCAAATCGACTTTGAGCAAATTCTACCATCGGCGATTAGTGAGTTTGCACCGACCGGTTTACTAGGCTTGCTATTGGCGGGTCTATTGGCTGCGTTTATGTCAACGTTTGCTGGCACGCTAAACGCAACCCAAGCGTATTTAGTAAACGATATTTATCTAAAGCACGTTAATCCCGCGGCTACAAATAAACGTATTATGACCGTCAACCGTCTGGCAGGCCTAGGCATGGTCGCCGTCAGTATTGTGTTGGGTTTCTTTGCCAAGGATGTTAATGATATTTTGCAGTGGATTGTTGGAGGACTCTATGGAAGTTACGTGGCTGCCAATGTGCTCAAATGGTATTGGTGGCGTTTTAACGGCGCAGGTTTTTTCTGGGGCATGGTCGGAGGCCTGATACCGGCGCTTTCGTTTAGATCAATTTTTGACGGTGTACTTGATCTCTACACTTTTCCATTAATGCTGTTGATATCCCTCATCGGTTGCATAGCAGGCACATTGATGACCAAACCTGTCGATGAAGAGGTTCTGAAGAACTTCTATCGAAATGTTCGACCGTGGGGTTTCTGGGGGCCAATAAAAGATAAGGTCATGGCCGAAGACCCTAGTTTTGTCGCGAATCAAAATTTTAAAACTGACGCTATGAATGTAATGGTTGGTGTTATTTGGCAAACATCGTTAGTGATTTTGCCTATTTATTTGGTGTTGCAGCAAGCGTTACCGATTCTGATTACGGCTATCATAGCGTTAGTTTGTACAGCAATATTAAAGAAGACTTGGTACGACAAACTACCTCAGAATAGTTAGGAGAAAAGAATGACGTTATTTTCTCGCTTTCCGAAGGATTTTGTTTGGGGTACTGCAACCTCCTCTTATCAGATTGAGGGTGCGGTCGAAGAGGGCGGCCGAGGTCCTTCCATTTGGGATACTTTTTGTGCTGTGCCAGGTAATATTTCCAACGGGGATACTGGCGAAGTGGCTTGTGATCATTATCACCACGTCGAAGAAGATATTCGGCTGATGGCGGAGATGGGGGTCAAAGCCTATCGGTTTTCAATTGCGTGGTCACGCATCCTGCCCGATGGCACCTGCGACTCGATAAATCAAGATGGAGTGGCGTTTTACAATAAGGTTATCGACAGCTGCCTTAAGCATGGAATTCAACCATGGGCGACTCTTTATCATTGGGATTTACCACAACACCTACATGAAACGGAAGATGGCTGGCTTGGTGACAGTATTGTCGACCGTTTTGCTGATTATGCCGCTGTGTGTTTTTCCTCCTTTGGCGATCGGGTTAAGAATTGGATCACAATTAACGAAGCTTGGGTTGTTTCAATTTTAGGCTATGGCCAAGGTGTCTTTGCACCAGGTCATACTTCGAATGTGGAACCCTATACAGTTGGGCATAATCTGCTTGTAGCGCATGCTAAGGCGGTTGATATATATCGTAAACGCTTTCAACAGCAACAGAAGGGTCAGATTGGCATTACTAATAACTGTGACTGGCGAGAACCGCTAAGTGACAGACTAGAAGATCGCGCTGCGGCGCAACGTTCGCTGGAGTTTTTTGTTGGTTGGTTTGCAGATCCTATCTATTTGGGTGACTACCCTGAGAGTATGAAGCAACGCGTCGGCGATCGATTGCCGAAAATCACCGATCAACAACGAGCGTTAATTAAAGGCTCGAGTGACTTTTTTGGCCTAAATCATTACACCACTATGTTGGCCTCGGAGAGCAACGGCGATATTGCTGAGCAAGCGGTTTATGGAAATGGTGGTCTGAGCGAGGACCAAGGTCTCGATCTGTCGATAGATCAAGATTGGAGCCTTACCGACATGCAATGGGCCGTCGTTCCTTGGGGCTGTCGTAAGTTACTTGAGTGGATTTCTCAGCGTTATGACAACCCAGATATCTATATTACCGAAAATGGCTGTGCTTATGACACCGAACTGATTGATGGTGACGTCAATGACCAGAATAGAATCGAGTTTTACGCTAGCTATTTAGATGAATGTGCCAATGCGATCGATAATGGCGTAAACCTCAAAGGCTACTTTGCTTGGTCGTTTATGGATAATTTTGAGTGGGCCTCTGGCTATGAGAAGCGCTTTGGGCTGCACCATGTTGATTTCGAAACGGGTGTCCGAACCCCTAAAGACAGTGCTAAATGGTTTCGTGCTTTGCTAACCAATCAGGAACAAAGGCTTGGGCTAAAGACTGAAGACACAAGCGTTCATCTGTCCAAATAGCCATTCAGTCGGGATCGCAATTTAACTTGAGGTGGTGAGAGGCATATTCTTGTTCGAGTGAGAAAACGCTAATTGGCGTAGGCATGGCGCTCCGCTCGGCTCAAATAGAAAGCTACCATGGCTGCTATCGTGAGCAGTGCGGCGGCAGCAAAAGGAGCGCCAGGCAAGTAGTAGATCGTATCTGCCTTGGTGAACTGTTGAAATGTGTAGGTCATTATCAGCGGGCTGATAATCGCCGATAGCGCCATAACCGAGGCGAATACACCTTGAAGTTCGCCTTGTTCGTCATCACTAACTTGGTCGGCCATCATGCCCTGCAGGGCGGGGCTTACTACTGCTCCCAAGGCTGTGATTGGCATACCTATAAATATCAGAAAGCTATTGTCAATCATGATTAAAAAAGCGAAAGCGACAACCGATATAAACATGCCAATAATGGCAGTACGTTCAACGCCGAATTTTCGAATCATAACGCCCAAGACCACTACTTGAATAAAGGCGGCACAAATACCATAGACCGCTAAGCTTATACCGATCATCTTTGGCTCCCATGCAAATTTCTCTATCGTGAAGAAGCTCCACACAGATGGGTACACATAGTTTGCCGTCGAGTAAATTAGCACGACAAACATAAGGTTACCAACCATTGGCAGATTGCGTATTCGCAGTAACGCAGTAAACGGGTTCGTTCTAGCCCATTCAAATGTTCGTCTGTTATGCCGCGCTAAGGTTTCGGGCAAGACCAGCAGGCCAAAGGCCGCATTCATAAGTGCTAGAACGCCGGCAATAATGAACGGCATTCGAACTCCGAATTCCGCCAAAAATCCACCGATCGCCGGTCCCAATACAAAACCAATACCGAAAGCGCCGCCGATATAACCAAAGTTAGCTGAACGTTGTCCTTTAGCCGAGCTATCTGATAGATACGCGGCGGCGGTTGAATACGTTGCGCCGGTGATGCCGGAGATAATACGCGCAATAAACAATAACAATAGGCTAGGTGCTATAGCCATCAAAAAATAGTCTAGGCCCATAAAAACCAGTGATATAATCAACACTGGCCGACGCCCAAATCGGTCTGAGAGATTGCCAAGTAAGGGGCCAAAAAGAAATTGCATTGCGGCATATGAGGTGGTCAACAGCCCACCCCAAAGTGCTGCATCGGCCATTGATGCATGACTAACTTGTTGAATTAACTCTGGCATCACCGGCATGATCAAGCCAATGCCCATGGCATCGAGCATGACCGTTACGATAATGAAGAACAGTGGCGCTTTTTTATTCAATTTGGGTTTTTCTATCGAGGAAGGCTTGAACGGCAATAGTTTGAGGCCGATATAGCTCCATTTGCCATAAATTGGTAAACAAAGGCTAAGTGTAAGACCTTTTTGTAAATGAATAAATGCGTTTCTGTCCAAGGCGCGTTAATATCCCGTGCAATGCAAACTGCAAACTATTTAGGTCGTGGCAATTATGTCTGATTACCAATTTTCATCGCTCAAGTTAAACCCTCAATTGCAAGATAACTTAGGCTCGCTTGGTTTTAATTCAATGACCGCGATCCAGGCACAAAGTTTGCCGATGATTCTGGCTGGCAAAGATGTTATCGCCCAAGGCCAGACTGGCTCAGGTAAGACTGCTGCCTTCGGCTTAGGAATACTTAATAAGTTAGATGCAAAACTATTTAAAGTTCAGTCATTGGTGCTCTGCCCAACACGCGAGCTAGCCGAGCAGGTCTCTGGCGAGATTCGTCGATTAGCGCGGGGTATTCCCAATGTTAAAGTGGCCACTCTTTACGGCGGCACACCGATTAAGGCGCAAGCCTCGTCTCTTCAGAAAGGAGTTCATATTGTTGTCGGCACTCCTGGGCGAATTGAAGATCACCTGAATAAGGGTACATTGGATTTATCCAGTATGGAGACCTTAGTGCTAGACGAGGCTGACCGTATGCTCGATATGGGTTTTCAGAAAACCATAGAAGCCATCATTGATGCCGTTCCGTCGCAACGACAGACATTATTATTCAGTGCAACTTACCCGAAAGGTATCAAGGCTATTGCAGAAACTATCATGCAAAACCCCAGTATTGCAGAAGTTGCCCCAACTCAAGATACAGTTCGAGTTGATCAAGCTTTTTTCTTGGTCGACAACGAGAAAGATCGCTTACAGGCATTAAAATTGTTGCTATTGGATAATAGTGGTAAGCAATGTGTGGTGTTTTGTAATACTCGTCAGGACACCCAAACGGTAGCGGGTGGCTTGAAAAGTGCCGGTTTTAGTGCCTCCGCATTACACGGTGATATGGAGCAAAAAGACCGTGATCAAACGCTTATTCGTTTTTCAAATAGCAGTATTAATATATTAGTAGCCACAGATGTTGCCGCGCGAGGTCT
>Ga0075467_10000321_pt1 | contig 36812 bp, 36 predicted proteins | sample DEB08_DNA_9_FD_75067 | JGI IMG/M metagenome (GOLD analysis project Ga0075467, IMG submission 75067) | Aqueous microbial communities from the Delaware River and Bay under freshwater to marine salinity gradient to study organic matter... | ecosystem: Environmental > Aquatic > Marine > Coastal ... | reverse complement strand
TTATCGGTCACACTTGACTGCTCGAGGAGTACTACGTCCTTGTAATACCCGTTAACCCGACCTTCGACAATTTTGGGCATGGCCGCTTCAGGCTTTCCTTCTTCCTTCGCGGTCTCAGAGGCGATTCGTCGTTCGTTTTCAACGATTTCTGCTGGCACCTCTTCACGGGTGAGATACAACGGACGCATAGCAGCGATCTGCATTGCCACGCCTCGGGCAGCGGCCTCATCACCTTCATAGGAAACGATCACGCCAACCTGCGGTGGCAAATCGGATGCACGCTTGTGAAGATAGAGAGCAACAGGTGCCGGGAGCACACTGACACGGCCCAATTCGACCTTTTCTCCAATGACTCCAGCAAGGTTGCTAATTGCACTCTCTGCAGTTTCACCGTTTGCCAATGTGGCGGCCAAAAGGACGTCGGCATTTGCCACCTGGTGTGTGTTAGCTGCTGAGGCTAGTTGGTCCGCAAGAGTCAAGAAATCAACACTCTTGGCGACAAAGTCAGTCTCGCATAACAATTCAATGAGTGCGTTACCTTCTGCAGCAACGATTCCATTTGAGGTGGTTCGCTCGGCCCCACGCTTGGCTGCCTTAGCTGCACCGGAAATCCTCAATGCTTCAACGGCCTTATCAAAATCACCATCAGTTTCGACGAGTGCTTTTTTGCATTCCATCATTCCTGCAGATGTTGCTTCGCGCAGACGCTTTACGTCAGCGGCGCTAATACTTGACATGTTCTTCGGTGTCCTTTTCTCAATGATCGTGTGGGCTTACTAAACCCATTGGAGGATTTAACTTTGAGTTGGTGGCGTGAGGGCTTCGGCCTCGAGAACTACTTCAGCCACAGGGGCTTCAACGGCCGCAGCATCTGCGCCTGCGAGTAATTCGCGTTCCCATTCGGCCAGTGGCTCAACAACTTCCGAACTAGCTCCACCAGCACGGATCATGAGGCCTTCAGCTACTGCATCGGCGATTACTCTGGTGAGCAGCGCAACAGCGCGGATTGCGTCGTCATTCCCTGGAATTGGGTAATCGACAACATCAGGATCGCAGTTGGTATCCAGCATCGCAATGACAGGAATATTCAGTTTGTGAGCTTCGCCAACAGCAATATGTTCCTTGTTGGTGTCAACAATCCACACTGCGCTCGGGATTTTTACCATGTCACGAATACCACCAAGAACGTGCTCCAGCTTGATCTTCTCGCGGCGGAGAACCAGTAGTTCCTTCTTCGTCAGATTCGATCCTGCAACGTCATCAAAGTCAATAACTTCAAGTTCCTTCAGACGCTGAAGGCGCATGTGGACGGTTTGAAAGTTTGTCAGCATGCCGCCGAGCCAACGGTGATTCACATAGGGCATTCCGACGCGAGTGGCTTGATCAGCAATTGCTTCTTGAGCCTGCTTCTTGGTGCCGATAAACATGATGCTGCCACCGTGAGCGACGGTCTGCTTGACATACTCGTAAGCATTGTCAATGTAGGACAGCGATTGCTGTAAATCGATGATGTAAATGCCATTGCGCTCCGTGAAGATGAAGCGCTTCATTTTGGGGTTCCATCGGCGGGTCTGGTGCCCAAAGTGAACGCCACTGTCAAGTAGCTGGCGCATTGTTACTGTTGCCATGGTGGTACTCCTTGCAGGCGCTGTGCGCCCATAATGCGACTTTCGTCGCTCACGGTTGTTCGGAATTACTGATGTAACTCCCCTAGTGACTTCGCCCTTGCACCCACAGCGAACTGTGAACCGTTCAAGGCGCGGCCGGACTACCGGATTAAGTCACGCGTATTTGCACCCCACTCAAATAGCGGACTATCCGACTGCGGTGCCCCCCGAGTGTACGGGCATCCACAGTTCACAGCGCAAGTGCCCCGCAGGTCACAATCCCTGATGAAACATGGCGAATGGTTGGGTCGATGGGCAAGGCTGAACGCATGAAATTTCCCACATGGACGGCCGTGATTTCGGCATTTGGGTTTTTCCTTCTCCTGAATTGGATGCCGGGAGCTGCTGCCTCAGATCAGCCGCGTTGGGGCCTACCACTCCCAGGGGTTTCCTCAAGGGCGATTATCTCTGCATTTGACCAACCCATATCGCTATTTGGATCTGGACACCGAGGGGTGGATTTTCCAGCCAACCAAGGACAGCGGGTCACTGCTGTGGGTTCGGGGATCGTTTCATTCGCCGGATCAATAGCTGGGAAACCGGTCATTTCCATTCAATTGTCACCTTCGGTTGACGGTTTGGGCACACCTGTACGAGCAACCTATGAGCCGGTGAGCCCTCTCGTGAGCGCGGGAGATTTCGTATTTGTCGGAATGGTGATCGGTTACATCGACTTTTCCAACACTAATGCTGGCCATTGCAGGGGTACTTGCTTACATCTCGGACTAAAAGTCACCGAGAAATCAACCCACCGGTACCTCAATCCTGCAATTCTGTGGCGTTCGACCGCGCTACTTCAACCGAACCCGGTTGCGAATCGGAACCTGATCGAGGGTGAGCAGTTTCGAAAGTCTTCCGGAGCCTCTCAACGCTGACATGCGTATAACGCTGGGTCGTGGACATCGACGCATGACCGAGGAACTCTTGGACAACTCTCATGTCCGCACCACCCTCTAGGACGTGAGTCGCTGCCGTGTGTCGAAGCGCGTGTGGCGACAGGCTGTGACCGGTTACTGCCTTTGTTGTTTGATTCACCACTGTGCGGACCACTCTTTGATCAATTCGGGCGCCGCGCGCCCCTACGAATAAGGATTCCGTACCTATAGCAACCTGCCTGCGAAAAACGCACCAACGGTCCAGCGCAATCTGGGCAGGGATCCCATAGGGCACCATCCGTTCTTTGTTCCCTTTGCCAATTACTCGTATCACATTGCGGTGTGTATCAAGATCGCCAAGATTTGCGCTACACAACTCCGCAACCCGTATACCCGTTGCGTACAGCAATTCCAATATGGATTGGTTCCTGACATGAATGACATTGGTTAAATCAATATCGCGATCCAACAATGCTGAAGTTTGGCTTTGAGTCAAAACCGTTGGGAGGGTTTTCGGCGTAGACGGACTTGCTAGACGAAGCGCTGGGTCTACTGCGATAATTCCACGTTGTAGCGCCCAAGACGTAAAGGCCCGTGTGGCCGCCGCCTTGCGGGCGATTGTGGACCGTGCACATCCATTTCTATGCAGGTCGGCGAGCCAAGCTCGAAGGTCAACTAAGCCCACCTGTTTGACTGACGTAATGTCGGGCATCGAATGAAATAACTGAGTCAAGTCATTTCGATATGCGCGCACCGTATTGTCACTGCGCCCTCGGGCTCCGCTGAGGTAACCGAGGAATGCCTCGACTTCGAAATCACACTCGGCCCCGCTCTTACTCATGACACCATGATGATCAATAAGTGTTGTTAATGCGGGTAACGGCTCGCGGTTAGGACCAAAAATGAATGAATTTCCCTCGGCTCTGACTGTATCGACTAGAACGACTTGCGCCAACTGCCTTCGGTATTTTCAACGAAACCGGCAAGGTGCAATTCGCTGAGCCGAGCAAGCAGGTTAAGTCGAGACCCACCAGTCTTCTGACATAAAACGTCAATCCCGATTCCCACACGCTTGGGAAGTAGCTCCCATATTTCGTAGTCGGTTTCACTAAGTTCGCGCCAATCCTGACCCCGTCGAAGATTGTCATCACCACCAGTTTGAACAGCCAGACTCTTCACTAAAGGATTGAAACCACTTACGAGTTCTTGAAGGTCAGCGCTAGTAGTCACGACGTGCACATCCTTATGTTTTAAGAGCCTGTTAACGCCGAGTGAAGTCGGCGAATGGATGGATCCCGGAACTCCAGCAACAATTCGATTCATGTTAAGTGCCTCTCGCGCAGTTGAGCTCGTGCCACTGCGATCAGTTGCTTCAATGATGCATGTCGCCTTGGTAAGCCCAGCAAGTATTCGATTGCGGGCAAGGAAGCGTCTTTTCTTGGCAGGTTCCCGTGGTGGTGATTCACTCACAATTGCCCCACCGTCAACTATCTGTGCGAACAGATGCTCATGGCTTGATGGGTATCGAGTATGAACTCCACTGGCCAGGACCGCCACCGTCGGAGCGCCAACAGAAATCGCTCCTCGGTGAGCGTGCGAGTCAATCCCGATCGCGCCTCCGGAAAAGACGCTCGTCCCCCACATGCCGAGGTCAGCAGCCCACTGACTTGCGACACCAGCCCCATAGGGCGTACAGGCTCTCGTACCAACGATTGTTACCGATGACAGTGCTACCACCCGAAAATCAATGGATCCCATTGCCCACAAGACCCAAGGCTGCGATGCCCCAAGGGAGTGCAGTTGTGTCGGCCAACCCTCTTGATCCCGAGTGAGGACCCGTGCACCAATTTTCTGCGCGAACTCTAATTCAGCCTCGACGTTTAACGCAGCGAATTTATGTCCGAAAGCAACGTGATCCCTTCTTGGGAAGCCAGATTTAAGCAACATGTCCAACACTTCAATCGGTGAAGTTCCCCGCGCAAGCCTTGTATTGACTCCATCGTCTGCCGGCTCACATAAATGTGCAAGTGCGATGAATGCATCTGACTCTGAAGTAATTTTCACTAGGAAGCCATCGCCATCTCTGAATTGCGGAGGTGAATGGCAAGTGCAACGTCATCGCGTGTTGGACGTTGGTGATTTGCGAGATCGGCGAGGCTCCATGCGACTCGAAGTGCTCGGTGACTCCCCCTTAAGCCACCTGAATATCCAACATAGGAATTAAGTAAGTCAACTCCTCCAGCTTCGGGGTAAAAATGCACGCGAAGGAAGGCTGGAGGTACTTCTGAATTTGTGGACCATGGGAAATCAGCGAATCTCTGGGCGGAGAGTTGACGAGCAGCGATAACACGTTCACGAACAACAGCACTGGACTCACCCTCACTCACCCCGCGAATATTGGGTATCAAAATATTTATGTCGATCCGATCACGTAGGGGGCCGGATATTTGCATTGTGTATTTACGAAGTGCCACAGATGTGCACCCGCAGACTTTCGGGGTATCGGACAACGCATTTCCGCACGGGCATGGATTGGCCGCCAAAATGAGTTGGAATTTGGCAGGGAGTAAACCCGTCCATGAAGACCTACTGAGTGCAATATGCCCGGACTCGAGTGGCTGCCGTAAGGCTTCAAGTGCATTGCGGGAGAACTCCGGTGCTTCATCCAGGAATAGCACGCCATGATGTGCGCGAGTCAAAGCTCCCGGTGTGACGCGGTGACCATGCACGCTGCCCACAAGTGCGGCCATGGTGGCTGAATGGTGTGGCGCTTCAAAAGGTGGGCGAGTGACCGGGCTGTTGGATGTGAGGGTATTGGCAACCGCGTGGATCGCAGTTACTTGCAAAGTCTCGTTCTCCGTCAACGGTGGCAAAATTCCTGAGATGCGCTGAGCAAGCAGAGTCTTCCCCACGCCTGGCGAGCCAATCATGGATAAGTTGTGGCGACCCACCGCTGCAACTTCAAGTGCCCAGCGGGCTTCCTCCTGACCCATGACATCCGATAGATCAACAAGCTCAGCCAGATCGACTACGGTCGTCGTCCCCTGTGGGAGTGGTTGGGATTCGCCACGCAAATAGGAAACGACATGATTAAGGTCAGAACACGCAACTGCGCTGGCAGTAGGAACAATCCGACAGTGGGCAATATTTCCAAGTGGGACCACTACCGAATGAATTCCAGCCTGAGCCGCCGCGATGACGCAGGGCAAAGCCCCCGGGACGCCTCGCAAAGAACCGTCAAGGCCCAACTCTGCCAAAAAGACGGTGTTGGCAATAAGTTCACCATCAATTTGTCCTGTCGCCCCCAAGATGCCCATTGCGATTGCGAGATCAAGTCCTGCTCCATGCTTTCGGAGCTCTGCTGGTGACAGGCTGATGGTTAGCCGACCCTTTGGCCAGGCGAGTCCCGAGTTCACTATCGCAGTTTTTGCTCGGTGTTTTGATTCAATCACCGATGCATCAGGCAAGCCCACCAGACCCACGGTGGGCAAACCCCGCGAATGATCCACTTCCACTTGCACTAGGTGACCTGAAACCCCCGAAACAACCGCACCCATGGACCGGGCTAAGGCCACGTCAGACACCCCGAATATGGGTAATCGTTGGAGGACCCACAATGGGAGCGAGAATCCCGACAACGTCAAACCGAATATTGCGCGGACTCAGGGATCTGGTGTCGAGCCAACGAAGTGCCAGTCCACGCATTCGCCTCACCTTCCGCGGCGTAACGCATTCGATTGGCTCGCCAAAAGATGAAGACCGTCGGGTTTTTACTTCACAGATGACTAGTTCGTCTTTATCCCTCGCGATTACATCGATCTCGCCTAGATCGCATCGCCAATTCCTTTCGAGAATTACCAATCCGTTTTTGGACAGGTATCGAGCGGCCAATTCTTCACCGTATTTGCCGAGGGCATCTTTTTGTTTCATGGGCTAACCCTCGCCAAGTTGATAGCCTTGCGAAAGCCCGATTTATTTACTGTGGATAACGAGTCAATGACAGAAACTTGAGCGGTGTAATTTTGTGATCCCGAAACGCTTTATTGCGTTCCGGTGCTCACGAGTTCCATACCCACTATTTCGCTCCCAACCATAGTCAGGAAAATCAATGGATTGTTGACGCATGAATTCATCGCGTTCTACCTTGGCAATAATGCTTGCCGCGGCGACACTGGATGCACTTTGATCAGCATTTTTTCGCGTCACCACAGAAAGCGGTAGATCCGGATCACAAAAATTGTGGGTTCCATCAAGAATAATTACAGATGGCGCCATGCCTTCTCGATGAGCTCTTCCATATGCGATGTTGACACACTCCCGAAGTGCCTGTGTTAATCCAAAACGATCAATGAACTGAGCATCCACACTTGCTGTCGTTGACCAGGCCCAGTCTTTGACCAATTGAGCAAGTTCCGTGCGCTCTGCCGGCTTAGTCAATTTTGAATCACGCACTCCACGAGGCGCTGTAGGCGTACTGGCGATGATCACAACTAGTCCGACATAAATTGGGCCGGCCAATGGCCCCCGGCCAACTTCATCGACCCCTCCGACCATCGAATGACCCGCTCGAAGAAGTGATCGTTCCAAACGCAAACTCGGTAGTGGAACTGAGCTGGGCCTCGTCACTTTCCGAATTCATTACCAGCGGCAATCGCGGGATTGCCGAAAATCTCAGGAATAGTCTCAATGGATATTCGAGACAACGGCCAGACAACCGTAAATACCCTTCCTACCGCGTTCTCATTGGGAATTGCCCCGTTGTTTTGATCAAGGTGGAAGCGAGAATCTGCAGAATTGCCTCGATTATCACCCATCACGAACATGGAGTCTTTCGGCACTGTGACATCAAAAAGAATTTGGTCGGTAGGTCCATTGATATACGAGCTCTCATCCAGAGATACCCCGTTGAGAACGATCTGCCCGTCTTGATCACAGCAGGCAACCTGGTCACCCTCAATTCCGATGACCCGCTTAACCAAATCGTCTCCTGAATCACTGGGAAGTAGACCGACGAATGTTAACGCCTTCGCTACTGCAGACCGCCAGCCATCGCTGTTTTCTTGCATGGGTGGCAACCAATTTCCGGGGTCTTTGAAAACCATGATTTCACCCCTCTTGATACCCGAAATCTGGGTCGCAATTTTGGCCGCGATAACACGGTCATCAATCTGAAGTGTTTGTTCCATCGAGCCACTAGGTACAAAAAAGGGCTGGGCGATGAATGTCCGAATACCCGTAGCAAGCGCCAGTGCAATAACAACAATTACGACAAATTCAACAACGCTACGAAAAAAGGAAGGCTTTTTCTTTTTACTCACATGAGCGTCATTTTGGTCCTGCGAGTCACTCTTTGGTGAATCGTCGTGGGCTGACACTGCCACTAGTCCACCATCTCCTTGAATAAGTGAGAATCAAGCCATTGCCACCGTGATGGTGGCCAAATGATAAGGCTTGCCTGCCCTACAACCTTAGACTCTAATACAAAACCACCGCCCGGATCCCCCAAGTGGGATCGCGAGTCTGCAGATTGTGACCGGTGATCACCCAGTAGCCATAGTTTTCCGTCGGGCACCAACACGTCAAAGCTCAATTCGCTTGGGGTATCCCCGGGGTAGAGATAAGAACTTTCAGCAATGGGGGCACCATTCACGCTTATTTTTCCCGAGTCGGTACAACACACGACACGATCTCCCGAAACTCCCACAACCCGTTTCACGAACTCACCCGACTCAGAACTGAAACTGTCTGCACCGTCAAAGACCACTAGGTCACCGCGGGAAATGGGTGTGGACCAATAGGCAGTTCGATTGACCAAGATTCGATCACCCGGATTGAGGGCGGGCTGCATTGATTCACTGGGGATCATGAAAGGTTGAACGACGAACAAACTGAAAAGCCATAGTAGGAAAATTCCTACTATGGCGCCCAGAAATAATTTCATTCAGCTAAAACCGCACTCTGCAAGTGACTTAACCCTCAGATTTTGCGACTTCCTTTGGAGTTTCACGCAATTCGCGAATCTTGGCCTTCTTGCCTTTCAAACCGCGCAAGTAGTACAACTTGGCCCGGCGAACATCTCCTCGACTGGCTACTTCGATTTTTTCAATGATGGGGGTGTGGACGGGGAACTTACGCTCAACTCCCACGCCGTATGAGACCTTGCGAACTGTGAATGTCTCACCAAGTCCAGAACCATGGCGGCCAATTACCACGCCTTGGAACATCTGGACACGAGTCTTGTTTCCTTCGACGACCTTCACGTAGACCTTCAGGTTGTCCCCTGCGCGAAAAGCCGGGATATCGTCACGGAATGAACTGGCATCTACTACATCTAGAGTCTTCATCTGTACTTCTTCCTGCTCACGCCATAGGTCATGTGCGGTGTAAATTATTGACAAAATGCTGACTGATCCGGATCCCCTATGGCAGATAGCCGGTGCGCCTAGCCATCAGAGTGTGCCATACGCCCGATGAATGCGTTTAGCCCCATGGACTTACAGCGGGTCCTCGGCACGATCGGACAAAAGATCGGGTCGAAAGCTTTCGGTCCGCGCTTGCGCTTGGTCCTTACGCCACTGATTGACAAGCCCGTGATTACCACTTCGCAACACTTGTGGAACCTCGAGTTCGCGCCAGATGGGTGGCTTAGTGAATACCGGGCCTTCAACGAGGCAATCAAGCCGTGAGAACGAATCGTCGATCACGCTCTCCGGGTTGCCTAATATGCCAGGAATCAAACGAGTGATGGCTTCAATCATGACTAATGCGGCCACTTCTCCCCCAGCGAGAACGTAATCACCAATACTGACTTCCTTTACCGAATCCCAACGTTCATCTCGGGAATAGTGCACGCCGACCCGAGAATCAATCCCTTCATAGCGACCGCAAGCAAAAACTAAGTGTTCTTCACGCGCCAAAGTCGCCGCAAGTAGTTGATCAAATGGTTGACCTGATGGAGTGGGAATTATGAGCACCGGGTCGACAACCGCTTGCTCTCGAATTGAATCGAGGGCCTCCCCCCACACCACGGGAGACATCACCATTCCGGGTCCACCACCATAGGGAGTGTCATCCACATTTCGATGAGGATCTGTTGCCCAATCGCGTAAATCGTGAATCGCGATCTGGACAATTCCTTGTTCTTGAGCTTTTCCCAGAAGTGACAGGTTCAGTGGGTTCAAATATGAAGGAAAGAGCGAAACGACATCAATCTTCACTTGCTAACTCCTGCGTGAGTAACCCCTCCGGTGGATCCACCGTAATGAGTTTGGAGACCACGTCAACGGTTGGGACGATACTCTCCACAAATGGAATCAAAAACTCCGAATCAACTTCACCACCAGAGCTCACCACGAGTACTTCTTGGCTTGGCAAATGCAGGACATCTATTACATGCCCAATACTTTCTCCAGCGAGCGTCTGCACCTGGCAACCAATCAAATTGGAGTCGTAATACTCGTCTCTATCCTGCGGGACATCTGACTCCGCACGCTCAACGGTGAGAATACTGTTGCGCAACTCCTCGGCAGCGCTACGAGAATCAACCCCAAGAAACTTCAGCAACACCCGTCCGCTGTGCCAATGAAAATCGGAAACAATGAGGTCCGACCCATTTTCGCGCTTTAGCGTTGTTCCTGGTGCGAACCTTATTTCCGGTTCATCCGTACGAACTTCAATGGTAACTTCACCGCGAATCCCATGTGGCTTGCCAATTCGGCCAACCGTGACCTGCACGTGGGCTAGCGCTCGGCTGCGTCGAGGAAGTCGATCCTAACTCCGCGACCCTCATTGATGGCAGACACAACAGTCCTAAGTGCGGTAGCGGTGCGACCTGATCGACCAATCACGCGTCCCATGTCTGCTGGATTCACCCGAACGTCGAGGGCTTGGCCCGACTTCCCACGGCGGTCAGCGCGAGATGTCACGCTAACGTCGTCAGGGTTGTCAACAATTCCACGAACCAGATGGGCTAGGGCTTCTTCGAGCATTAGGAAGTTTCTTCCTTGGCTGCTTCATCCTTGACCGATTCGTGATGAACGATTTCTTCAACCTTCTCTTCGATTGATTCCGCAACGTGCTCGGCAGCATGGGCTACCGCTTCCACTGCTTCCTCAACCTTTTCGGCTACAACTTCAACAGCGTCAACGACGGCCTCGACGGCTTCACTGACAACGCCTTCAGTTTCCTTAACAATGCCTTCTTTAGCTTCTGGTTCCTTTACTTCAAGTTTCTTAGGCTTCGTGGTCTTAGGAGCATTGGCTGCCTCGGTCACTGCAGCCTCATAGGCCAATATCTTGCTGGGCTTGGGGGGTGCGACCTGAAGGGTGCCTTCAGCGCCAGGCAGACCCTTGAACTTCTGCCAATCACCGGTCACCTTGAAAATGGCTTCAACGGCAGCCGTCGGCAGAGCGCCAACACTCAACCAGTACTGAGCGCGGTCTGACTTGACCTGCATGATGCTGGGGTTTGAAACTGGCTGATAGATACCAATTTCCTCGATGGCCCGACCGTTACGTGCGGTGCGTGCGTCAGCTACCACAATCCGGTATTGGGGGGCGTGAATCTTTCCGACTCTTTTAAGCTTAATTTTTACGGCCACGGTGGGCATTTCTCCTCTAATAATGGGTGAAGCGAAGCATTACACGTGGGGACATGTACTGAGTTCGAATCGCGCGGACTTGTTCATGAACGGTTGAGAGGGACCGATCCTGATCAATAGCGACGCAATGCTACCCGACACAGGTTCACTCCCTTCCCCCACCCGGGCTATTGGAGCAATTTTTTTAGTTCCGGAGGGAGTGAACCCAAATCTGGTGGAGCCGATGAATCCTGATCAGTGCCACCGAGTCCAGCACGTTTAGCCGGATTACCACTTCGGCCCTTAGCACCCTTGGCTGGCTTTTGGCTCTTGGGTTGTTTCCCCTTGGACTTTTTGCCACCACCCATGCCCATGTCGGGCATACCAGGCGCACCAGGCATACCCGGCATACCTCCCTTGCCCATCTGCTTCATCATCTTTTGGGCTTGAGCAAAACGTTCAATGAGGCCGTTGACGTCGGAAACCTTTGAACCTGAACCCGCGGCAATTCGCGCTCTGCGTGACCCATTGAGAATTTTTGGGTCATTACGCTCCGCAGGGGTCATTGATTGGATGATGGCCGCAACGCGATCGAGTTCACGTTCATCTACCTGGTCCAGTTGGGCTTTCATCTCTCCCATGCCTGGGAGCATGCCCATGAGCTTGCCGATTGAACCCATTTTCTTGACAGCTTGCATTTGCTCCAAAAAGTCATCAAGGGTGAAATCTTCACCATCAGCCACTTTTTGGGACAAGCGCTCAGCACTCTCGGCATCAAATGCCCGCTCGGCCGATTCGATGAGAGACATGAGATCGCCCATGTCCAAAATCCGGGATGCCATGCGATCCGGGTGGAAAACCTCAAAGTCCTCAAGTTTCTCACCGGTGGAACCAAACATAATCGGTCTTCCGACAACGGAAACGATCGAAAGTGCGGCTCCTCCTCGAGCGTCACCGTCCAGTTTGGTGAGCACGACAGCATCGAAACCGACCTGCCGCTCAAACTCGAGAGCAGTGTTTACAGCATCTTGACCAATCATGGCGTCGACAACGAAGAGGACGTTTTCAGGCTGCACGGCATCGCGAACGCTTGCAAGTTCAGCCATGAGCTCACTGTCAATTGCTAAGCGTCCCGCGGAGTCAACGATTACCACGTCATGCAGCTTGTCAATAGCGAATTGTTTACCGGCTCTCGCTACGGCGACTGGATCACCAACTCCGTTTCCTGGCTCCGGTGCAAATGTTGGAACTCCTGCACGCTCGCCCACTACTCGAAGTTGATCAACCGCGTTGGGACGTTGCAAGTCAGCCGCGACCAACACAGGGGTGTGCCCTTGAGCGGCCAAGTGTCGTGCAAGTTTGCCCGCCAACGTAGTCTTACCTGCACCTTGTAGACCTGTGAGAAGAATTACCGTCGGACCATTCTTAGCGAACACCAGAGGGCGTGTTTCCCCACCCAAAATGCCAATAAGTTCCTCGTTGACGATCTTGATTACCTGCTGAGCCGGGTTCAGGGCACCAGACACTTCCGCGGACAAGGCGCGGACTTTGACATCAGCGCAAAAGGTCTGCACCACAGGTAGTGCGACATCGGCTTCAAGTAGGGCAGTGCGAATTTCGCGAACGGTTGCATCAATGTCGGACTCACTAAGTCGACCCTTACCCCTCAGGCCCTTAAACGTGACCCCGAGTCGATCAGACAACGTTGCGAACAAAATTCACTCCTTTAATTCTCAATCAAAAACCATGACCTCAACTTCACTCTAGGGTAACGGACCCACCGCTATGCAGGTGAGTGAGTTCGTTCTCAAGGGCTACGACCAACGAGTGGGCGCTAGCCTCGCTAAGGCCTGCACCACCGATCTCTTTCACGAAAAATACATCTACCGTGTCTACCCCAAGGGTGGATATTTTGGCTCCAGCCACCGCGACACCCTCACGTGCGATACAACTCGCAATTTTGAATAAAAGAGCAGGCGCATCCGGTGCTCGCACTTCAAGCACCACTTGAGTTCCCGAGACCCGCTCGATAGTCACCTGAGCCTCTGCAGGTGATGTCGCATTTGTATTCGATGTGCGCGGTTGTGACCGTTTGGCCATTGCATCCTCCACATCAAATGTTCCAGCAACTATTCGAACCAGATCCGTGTACAAAATCTCCTGGGCTGGTGGATCACCGAATAATGGGCGTACAAACCATTCTTGAATTGCACGATCGCCAGCCGTCGAAATCTTTGCGGCACGCACAGCAAGTCGATTCATAGCCAGAATCCCAGCTACCTTGGCCACAAGTCCGATTTGATCAGGGGCTCCGACCGTTATTCGAAATCCGTGATCTTCGCGTGTGATTTCCAAGAACAGTCCATCATGATCGGCTGCTCTCAATTGAACATCGGAGTACTCAACTGGCTGAAGTAACCGCCCTGCACCGGTCAAGTGCAAACGAACCCGTCGTGCCAGGTCCTTAAGCAATCCCTCTCTCCATTGTGACCTCAGAGAAGGGCCGGTAGCGCGCGCGTCGGCCAGACTCAGGGCCAAAAGCAAGTCCAATGTTGCAGCATTTTTTACCTTGTCTGCAACACTGATAATAACTTCCGGATCATCAAGATCGCGCTTGGTCGCAATGTCGGGAAGTAGTAAATGGTGAAGCACTAACCGCTCTAGAATCTCTGAATCGGCCGAATCAAACGCTATTCGCGGTGCAATCACTCGTGTCATATCCGCACCAATTTCACTGTGATCGCCATTCTGACATTTTCCAATGTCATGTAAAAAGGCTGCAACAAGAAGGAGATCGGGTCGCTCGACCGTGCGGACTAACGACTGCGACTGCACAACACACTCGATCAAGTGTCGGTCAACAGTGAATTCATGTAAGGCATTAAATTGTGGTGCAGACCGCAAATTGGTCCACTCGGGGAACCACTTTTCAATAATTCCGTACTGATCTAAAGCTTCCCATGTTGCTAGTAACCCATTGCCTGATCCAAGGAGTGAGACGAAAGATTCTCGCATTTCACGATCCCAGGGCGTGCATATCGCCACTTCGCGTTCAAGCACGAATGGGGATATCGGCTTTTCAGTGGCAGCCGATGCTCCTGCGACGCGAAGTAGCAATCCTGGGTCACTCGCAAGATCAGCATTTCGTGCCAGCGTTATTTCACTGCCAGAGTCAATTACACCCTGGGCTAAAGGCTCCCGGACTTTTCCTGAAGGGCCTCGCAGGCCCGAGACTAAACGTCGAATTCTGGGTTTGTCCTGATCTAGTAATTCATTGATCCGATACCACGTCAACTCACTTGTGTAAGCAATTCTGCGTCCGGCGAGGTAAATCTCTCTCAGTAAGGTTTCTGGATCTGCCAAACCCAGCTCCTGCGCAACGGCGGTTTGACACTGCATGCGCAGACGGTCACCACTGATCGACAAGGCCATTGAATCACGCACATTTAGGAGAAAGTTTTTAGAAACCTCCCAGTCTGTTCGGGGGATATCAATTAACCAAGTGGAACCCAGATGATTCAAGATACCTGCGTCGCGAATACCGCCATAGGATTCTTTGATATTGGGCTCAAGGAGTTGAAAGAGTTCACCATGAGTCTTCCTGCGTTCGGCCACCAGGCCTGAAAGCTGTGGAAGCACCTTTTTCGCATTGGCACGCCAGTCGTGAAGAATGAAGTTTCGCAGTTCGAGAGCCAAATCCTGATTTCCCGCTATGCAACGAATGTCGAGTAATCCCGTAAACGCCTTAATGTCGTCCGCTGCAACTTTCCTTGCCGCAGGGATACTTCGCACACTGTGGTCCAGATCAACACCTTCATCCCAAATGGGATACCACATTTTCTCGGCTACCTGATCTGGGATCACCCCCTCCTCGTGGATGAGGACGAGATCCAAGTCACTGCTTGGGCCTAACTCCTGACGCCCGTAACTTCCCACCGCAATCAGGGCAAAATCCTGACTCGAAGCCGCGGTGCTAATCATCGCCTGATCAAAGAAGTTACTCAACCACGAATCAAAGGCATTACTCAATGCCAAACGGTGCTCTGGGCCACTTTGCCCAGAGCACCGTTTAATGGAATGAGGATTCACGAAGTGAATTGACCCGTACTACAGCGCATCAATGCCACGCTCCCCTGTTCGTACCCGGATCACTTCTTCAACCGATGTAACCCAGACTTTGCCGTCTCCGATCTTGCCGGTTTGTGCGGCTGTAGTGATTGCGTCTAGGACTTCATCGAGTCGATCGGAGTCAATCAGGACTTCCACCCGAACCTTAGGTACTAGGTCAACCGTGTACTCGGCCCCTCGGTAGACCTCAGTATGGCCTCCTTGGCGTCCAAACCCTGAACTCTCCGAGACGGTCATTCCTTTAACCCCGATTGCCTCTAGAGCATTCTTAACATCTTCGAGTTTGAAGGGTTTGATAATCGCTGTTACTAGTTTCATCAGATTTCCTCTCGATCACGACGTACTGATCCGGCACCAACACCAACGAAATGCCCACCGCCTCCGGAGTCCCCGAGTTCATAAGCTGACTCGGCGTGCTCCGCGAGGTCAATTCCCGAGAGTTCGTCATCTCGAGATATCCGCATAATACCGGCCGCTTTAAGAATCAGACCGATGATTAGTGCAACCACAAATGAGTAAGCCATCACGCTAAACGCGCCAACTGCTTGCTTGCCCAATTGTTCCGCGCCCCCGCCGTAGAGCAATCCATTTACGCCAGCAGGTGCAAGGTCAGTTGCCAAGAATCCGATCAACAATGTGCCCAGTAACCCACCTACAAGGTGAACCCCCACCACGTCGAGCGAATCGTCGTATCCGAATCGGTACTTGAGGCTAACTGCGAGCGCACAAACAACTCCGGCAAGGACTCCAACAATCAGTGCACCAACGGGACTCACTGCTGAACATGCTGGTGTGATGGCGACGAGCCCTGCAACAATTCCAGATGCAGCACCCAAGGTTGTCATATGTCCGTCACGCACTTTTTCAACAATGAGCCAGCCAATTGCTGCCGCACATGTGGCTGCAAAGGTGTTTAGAAAGACCACCGCAGAGGTGTTATTGGCCGCTAATGCTGAGCCAGCATTGAACCCAAACCAACCGAACCAAAGTAGCCCTGCACCGATCATGACCAACGTTAAATTGTGAGGACGCATTGGTGTTTTCGGCCAACCCGCACGCTTCCCGATCACGATTGCCAGCGCCAGTGCAGCAGCTCCTGCATTGATGTGAACCGCAGTGCCACCGGCGAAGTCGATAACACCCATCTCAAAGATCCATCCACCACTTGCCCATACCCAGTGCGCGACTGGGAAGTACACCAGGACAGCCCATATGCCACCGAAGACTAGCCAGCCATTGAATTTTGTTCGATCTGGAATCGCTCCCGCGATAAGTCCAACCGTGAGGCAAGCAAACATTCCTTGAAATGCGACGAAAGCCATTATCGGTAGCGTCGATTCTGGATCATCTGCCATCAAGGATTCCAAGCCAAAGAACTCGGTTGGGTCTCCGATCACGCCACCAATCGACGTTCCAAAAGTCATGGAGTATCCGAAGAGAACCCATAGAACACCAACAATGAATAAAGCTCCCATCACCATCATGAGCATGTTGAGAACGGATTTTGAACGAACCATTCCACCGTAAAAGAATGCAAGTCCGGGGATCATGAGCAGCACCATCGCTGCTGCAGTCAACATCCACGCGGTGTCGCCGGTATTTAATGCGGAATCCATAGAAGTCCTCCTATCGAATGCGAATACCACGGCACATTGCCGATCGCATGAGCCAAGATTGGCGCGGACTTATTTCGAGAAGTGTTTCAGAAGGTTTCACTCATGTGAATTAAGAAACTGAATGTGAACTTCGTGTTAATTCAGTAGGGCTGTGACAAACTCTTCAACATCAAAGGGCGCAAGATCATCGGGGCCTTCTCCTAAACCCACCAATTTCACGGGTACACCCAACTCACGCTGAACCGAAACCACAATTCCGCCCTTGGCCGTGCCGTCCAGTTTGGTCAGGACGATGCCCGTTACGTCGACGACCTCGCTAAACATTTTGGCTTGAACGAGTCCGTTTTGGCCGGTTGTTGCATCAAGCACAAGCAACACCTCGTCCACCGTCGATTGCTTCTCGATCACTCTCTTCACTTTTCCCAGTTCGTCCATAAGTCCCGTTTTGGTGTGCAGCCGACCAGCCGTATCGATTACGACGACATCAACTTGGGCTTCTCGCGCAACGGCGCATGCTTCAAATGCCACACTAGCCGGATCGCCGCCCTCTGGTCCACGAACGACAGCAGCGCCAACCCTGTCCCCCCATGTTTGAAGTTGCTCCGCAGCGGCAGCACGAAATGTATCTGCGGCGCCCATGAGCACTGACTTTTCTTGGGAAATGAGCACTCGGGACAGCTTTCCTACCGTTGTAGTCTTGCCGGTGCCATTGACTCCGACCACCAAAATGACGGCGGGGCGCTCGGCTGCGTCGATACACAAACTTCGATCGAGATCTGGACCCAGGAGATTTACGAGCTCCTGGTGCAGGGCTTCTCTCATGAAGTCTTCGCTGTAATCATTTTCTTGCGCGATCCGAATTTTCAGGGCAGCAATTAACTCGGTCGTCGCAGCAATGCCAAGATCAGCCCCCAGCAATGTGGCCTCGATGTCATCCCATGCTTGCTGATCGAGGTTCCCGCTCGTAAGGAGCCCCAGCAATCCTTTACCAAAAACGCTATTGGATCGCGCCAAACGAGCCCGAAGTTTATGTAAACGCCCAAGCGCAGGTTCGGGGACTTCAACCTCCCACAACGCAGGAGGAATTCCCTCAATTGTCGTAGTCGGATCAGCCAAGACATCGGGGATCAGAATTGTTTCTACAGTTTTTCGAGCCGTGTCACGAGGTTCCGAGTCGTCATCTCCGACTCCCGGAGAGTAGTCAATTCCCGGTCGTGGCCGAGAGGTGATTGACTTGCTAGCTTTGGATCGGGAATAGGCGGCCGCTCCACCAATAACAAGGCCGAGAAGGACAATCGATACGACGATGACGAGCGTTAATGCATCCATTAGGCGGGCTCTACCTCACGAAGGCGCTGCCCGATGATCTGGGTGACACCATCTCCACGCATAGACACTCCATACAAAGCGTCCGCTATTTCCATGGTTCGCTTTTGGTGAGTGATAACGATCAATTGTGATGACGAACGCAGTTCTTCAATGATGTCGATTAGTCTGCCCAAGTTCACGTCGTCAAGTGCCGCTTCAACTTCATCGAGAACATAAAAAGGTGATGGACGGGCCTTAAATAGTGCGACGAGAAACGCGACTGCCGTGAGGGAACGCTCACCGCCAGATAGCAAGGACAAACGCTTGACTTTTTTGCCCGGTGGACGGGCTTCAACGTCCACACCGGTTGTCAGCATGTTGCTTGGATCGGTGAGGATAAGGCGCCCTTCTCCTCCAGGGAACAGGCGCGAAAATACGCCTTCAAATTCCCGTTCAATTTCCCGGTAAGCCTCAGTGAATACCTGCTCAACTCGAGAATCGACTTCTTTCACAATGTCAAGTAGGTCATCACGAGTCTTTTTAAGATCTTCCAGCTGCTCGGTAAGGAACTTCTGCCTCTCCTCCATGGCCGAATACTCCTCAAGGGCCAACGGATTCACCTTGCCCAATATCGCAAGTTGCTTTTCGGCAGCCTTTAAACGTTTTTCCTGTTCCTCGCGAACGAAAGGATATGGCTCCGGAAGAGGAGCGTCCGGGTCGATTTCGTCGCCTGGGGCAACTGCACTCGGTGGGACGAGTTGAGTAGGACCGTACTCGGCGACGAGTTCATCTGATGCGATTCCAAAATCCTCCAAAGCCTTCACTTCGAGGGCCTCAATCCGCATCCGTTGCTCTGCTCGAGCTACTTCATCTCGGTGAACACTGTCCTTGAGATTCTCTAGTACGTCTACCAAAGTGCGTATCTCGCCGCGAACGAACAGCAACTCAGCATCTCGTTCCTTCTTCAACACCTCAGCTTGAGTACGTGCCCGCTGGGCTAGAGTCACCGAAGTTTCGGTGTAGGTCAATGCCACTTTCGCACCCGTCAGGAGTGCCTGAGCAACGATCAACGCTGCCGCACGCCGTTCCCTACGCTCAATTGCCGCGATCCGGGCATTGCGCTCACTGTGCGCGTCCCGCTCGAGGGCTACAGCGCGCTCGCCTATCGCGCGCACTCGTTCCTCTGCGGTACGCACCGCTAGCCGAGAATCGACAACGTGCGCCCTTGCATTCGCGAGAGCCTGCTCCAAAGCCTCCCTCTGATCTTCGCCTACGGCAGGTACGTCGAAATCTTCTAGAGTCTCCAATTCCAGTGCCAGACCAGCCAGTAAATCTCGATCCCGTTCATGGGCCGCTTGAGCGCTTAACATGGCCGCTTCAAGGCGCTCCGCCTCCGACAGCGCGTTTCGAGATAACTGGCCCAGTGCGCCCAGCTTTTCCGCTATGGCAGCCAGTTCAGCGTCGGATTCATGCAGGAGCGAAAGCGCCGATTCGACTCGTTTGACGGCTACTTCCTGTTCGTTTTTGGCAGCCGCTAGCTCAAAAACAGTCTTTTGCAATTCCTGTTCGATACTTACAAGCGTGGTTTCTGATTGGTCAAAAGCTGCTTGAACTTCCAACAAACTCGGACTATTAGCTGATCCACCTTCGATCACTCCTGCGTCAATTGAGTCCCCTTGGCGACTCACTAACGAAACTCCGAGGTTCTTTCGGGCACTTTCACGAATGTCGTCGAGGGAATCAACAACAACGAAACGGTTGAGAAGCGCCTGAACTTGAGACGACACGATTGGATCAACCCGGACACAATCGACAAGCCACCTACCCACCGGTGCCGAGTTTTCGCGACGGATGGGCTCTGCAGGGAACTCAGCTACGAGTACATTAGTTCTTCCTGCCTCTTCACTCTTCAAAAACACCAGCGCATCCATTGCTAAGTCGATATTGGATACAACAACCGCTGATGACAGATTTCCCAAAGCACTCGCGACGGCGGTTTCGTACCCTTGCTCAACGTGAATCAGCGAACTCAAAGTTCCGATATATCCCTCGAGGCCAGACTCAACGAGAGCTGCCGATCCGTCTTTTCGCTCCAGACCCAGAGCGAGTGCGTCACGTCGAGCCACTGATGCTGCTTTTTCACGATCGAGTCTAGCCTCTTGTGCCAGTAATTCACGAACCTTCGAATCCGCGCGGGCAAGTAACTCTTGTGAAATTTCGTGCTCGGAGTCCAAACCCTCCTCCCCTGCACCATGTGAAATTACGGAGACTTCGACTTCTTGGAATTGTGCCTGCGCAACTTGGCTTCGCTCCTTGGCTTCCTCGATCTGAGCGGCAAGCCGTGTCAGTTCTGCTTCTCGAGTCTCCAAGCGTGCCCCGACATTGTTCTTGGACGCCGTTAGGTCATCAATTTTTTTGCGGTGGGCAATCTGTGCGCTTTCAATGTCGGCGACCCGAGACACTTCTTGGCTCAATGCATGAGCGGCGCCTTGCTCGGCAAGTTCGGCTTGCGTCAGGCTCTGGCGCAATGACTCAACCTGGCGGGTTAATTCAAACTCCTGGCTTCGCAATGAACGCGCTTCCGCTTCAAGTGCTTCGGGCTCGCGACCTGATTGCTCTTCCTCAGGTTCAGGGGCAAGATTTCGAACCTTTTCCACACCTAATTGCACTAGTCCGAGATACCGTTCGCGAAGACTACTCAATGAGAACCAGGTTTCCTGGCTCCTCACTAACTCTGGCCCGAGCTCACGTTCAAGTACCTCTGCATGGTTCTCTCGCTCGCGAAGTATCGCTATTTTGGATTCGACTTCACCCTGCTTTTGACGTAATGCACTTTCGTCGGCCACCTCGGCTTCCAGGGCCACTCGCAGATCCGACAGGTCGTTGGCCATTAGTCGCAGCCGTGAATCCCGGACGTCACTTTGGATCACAGTTGCTCTTCGTGCGACTTCAGCCTGTCGACCAAGTGGCTTAAGTGCACGGCGCAGTTCAGCTGTTAGATCATTGAGTCGGGTGAGATTAGCCGCCATCGAGTCAAGCTTGCGCAACGCTTTCTCCTTGCGTTTGCGGTGCTTAAGCACGCCTGCAGCTTCCTCAATAAAACCGCGGCGATCCTCTGGGGTTGCATGCAAGATCGAATCAAGCTGCCCCTGACCGACAATGACATGCATTTCACGACCGATACCAGAGTCGCTTAGCAATTCTTGGACATCAAGTAGCCTGCATTGCTCACCATTGATTGCGTATTCAGAACCACCGTTGCGGAAGAGTGTTCGCGAAATTGTCACCTCAGCGAATTCAATTGGCAGTGCACCATCGGAGTTGTCTATCGTGAGGGAGACTTCCGCGCGACCCAATGGGGCTCGGCCTGAGGTCCCAGAGAAAATGACATCTTCCATTTTTCCGCCGCGTAAAGATTTTGCTCCTTGCTCACCCATCACCCACGCCAGTGCGTCGACCACATTCGATTTGCCGGAACCATTGGGACCCACAACACATGTAACACCGGGCTCGAACTGGAGAGAAGTCGAGGACGCAAAGGATTTGAAGCCCTTTAGGGTGAGAGATTTTAGATGCACGGCGCGATAGTCATCCTGTCGATTTGGCACGTCCCCAGATATTCCTAGGAACATGCGCAAGGTTAGATATTAAGCCTGATCCTATCGGTGAACAATGTCGTATTACGGCAGCAACCACGGGGGCTGACATGTAGGGCAATGAAAACTTGATCGATTCATAAACTTGCTTCTCGTAATGGGATTCCCGCAGCGTTCACAAGGCTCTCCTTCGCGTCCATAGACCGACAATGAACGCGAAAAATAACCAGATTCGCCATTGACGTTCACGTATAAACTGTCAAAACTTGTACCCCCTGCAACAAGCGCCTCACTCATCACTTTTGTAACAGCCGTCACGATTTGCAAGGCGGCCGATCTATCAAGTAGTTCGCATGGGGTGGTTCCGTCGAGTCCGACTCGCCACAAGCACTCATCGGCATAAATGTTCCCGATTCCGGAAATGAGATTTTGATCAAGCAAGGCTTTCTTGACCTGAGTCGACCGTTTCACGAGGGAATCTGCGAAATGATGAACGTCGAATTGCGGATCGAAAGGATCTTTTGCGATGTGAGTGATTACAGACGGTTCCCCATTCTGATCCTGATCAGAGATACGCATTCCCCCAAATGTGCGCTGATCCACAAACTCGAAATAGGAATCCGGTTCTCCCATGCGAATCACATTCCAATCAACTCGAACATGTGGATGCCCTGAAGGTAATTCATTGACTCGGATCTGGCCACTCATGCCGAGATGAATCATGAGAACAAATGATCGATCGAGTTCTAGCCACATGTATTTGCCACGGCGGGCAACTCGCAAAATTGTGGCACCCTCAAGTTGATGGGCTAGGTCCCCGTCATTTTGGCGAACGGCTCGTTTATGGTGAATGCGCACCGCGCCTATTTTGGTGCCCATTATTAGCTTTTGTAGGCCCGCACGGACCACTTCGACTTCAGGGAGTTCGGGCATGGGGAAACCGATTTAATAACTCACCATAGGCTTGTTCTGCTGCAATCTGCTCAGCCGCTTTTTTCGAACTTCCTATGCCAAATCCGAGATTCTCGCCCGCTATTTGGGCGTGTGCCGCAAACTCTTTTGCGTGATCAGGTCCTGAATCAGTGACGAGATAGGTGGGCAAGGTCAACTCCAATACCCCGCAGATTTCCTGCAAGGACGTCTTCCAATCCAATCCAGCGCCCAATTCTGAAGCAGCCCGAATCATGGGGTCGAAGATTCTATGAATGAATCCGCCAGCTGCAGCAATTCCGCCGGACAGGTAGATCGCTCCGATCACTGCTTCCAAAGAGTCAGCCAAAATGGATGTCTTATCACTGCCGCCCGAGCTAATTTCACCGCGGCCCAACCTGATGTATTGTCCAAGTCCAAGACTTCGAGCAACCTCCGCTAAAGCTTGAGAATTGACAACTGATGCCCGCATTCGAGCTAGGGATCCTTCTGGGAGATCGGGAAACTCGCGGTAAAGAAAATCAGTCACAACTATGCCTAGGACTGAATCGCCCAGAAACTCAAGTCTTTCGTTTGTAGGAATCCCACCGTTTTCATAAGAGAAAGACCTGTGAATGAGGGCAAGCTCCAACAAATCTAATTCACACTCACAATCGAGCACCGAGAGAAGTGTGACTAGCGAAGGCTGTCCTGCTTCCATTGCGAGCAATAACTCCCCAGTTGGATTCCGATAGCCCAAGACCTACTAAACGTCGAGAACGCGGCGCTTTGCGTATGTGCCACATGTTGGGCAAGCGGTGTGTGAGAGACGCTTTTCTTTGCAACGAACGCAGATTACAAGATTAGGCGCAACGGCTTTCCACTGTGACCGACGATGACGGGTATTCGATCGCGAGGTTTTCCGCTTGGGAACTGGCACTGGATCCTCTTTCAAGTAGTGGTTGCACTCGTTTGCGCAGTGAAGTATCGCACTAGTGCTATTTGTTCAAGCCTAAGGGGTCAGTTTGATCTATCCTGCAGGGTCAGGCTCGGGTGAATCCAATAGCCCCTCGAGGGCAGCCCACCGTTGATCTCGGATCTCGTGGTCATGGGGAGCGTCCTCAAGTTTTTCACCACACTGCTGGCAAATCCCCAAACAGTCTGGCTGACACAGTGGTGAGAGCGGAAGATCTAGCACAATTGCGTCACGAACTACTTCAAGTAAATCCAGACTGTCGTCGTGAACATAGAAGACCGTCGACTCATCAGATTCATCCTGGACGGCCGGAATTACGCGTCCACGTGAGTCTGTTTCTTCATAGAGGAAGAGCTCGGTCACGTGAGCTTCATCGGTCCACATGAAAGACTCCAGACACCTGGCGCACTCAGCTTCCACTTCATATTCGAAATCAAGATTAACCAAAACGCCATCAAGTACTGACTCAATGCGGATGTCTGCAGGCATCTTGCTCCCTGGCACAAGTCGGGCCATGCCAACTTCGAGTTCTGCCGGGGCAACGAATTCCAGTGGTGACTCCCACATATTTCCTGGCCTACGCTGCAAATGCGTTAGCGATACGTGAAATGAACCTGGTTCAACAGGAGAATAAGTTGACATCAAAATCACTACTCCGTTTGTGCATCAAAAAAATCAGAGCCTTGACTCACGTCGGGAGCCAACTCTTGGTACATCTGACTTCGTAGACGCTCACGACCCCGATCCACCGTTTGTAGTGTCTTTTGTAGAGTAATCTCAAAGGTTGCTAATTTGGCATCGATGTAGTCATCCGTTTCAACCCGCATTTGCTGGGTCTGCGCGGCCACTTCGCTTCGAAGAGCGCTCGCTTCCTCAACGGCGGTCAAATAGACCTCATGCTCTGACACCAGTGAATCAGCAGTTGCTCTCGCCTGAGCAAGAATCCGATCTGCCTCACGGCGCCCATCTTGAACTACGGCCTCTCGGTCTGCCAACAGTTCGTCAGCCCGATACACCGACTCTGGCATGAGTTGACGGATCTCTTCGATGATGTCGAGTACCTGCGACCGATTCACAATGCACGAAGCCGATAGCGGCATGGCCTTCGCATCTTCCACCAATACGGTGAGTTCATCGAGTCTTTCCTGCACGTCCACGCTTGCTCCTGACATTGATTCCTGTATAGCGACTAAGAAAACCGCTAGGTCATATTGTGCTGGATATTTTGATTTCTAAGCGTTTCAACACGACTTCAGGCACCAGACCAATGACATTTCCACCATGAGTGGCGACTTCTTTTACCAAACTTGACGACAGATAACTGTATAGCGGATTGGTCGAGATGAAGCATGTTTCCACCTGGGTTAGCCGGTAGTTCATCTGAGCCATCTGGAGTTCGTAGTCAAAATCACTGACTGCCCTCAGACCTTTCACAATCGCATTTACATTGTGGTCGCGGCAATAATCAACCAGCAGCCCATAAAAGGAATCCACAGAAACATTCGGCAAATGTGCCGTTGCTTCTGTGAGCATCTCTATTCGCTCCTCCAGAGTGAACAATGAAGATTTATTCTTGTTAATCAGAACTGCCACGATTACTTGGTCTGACATTCGAGATGCCCGCTCAAAGACATCGAGGTGCCCCATAGTTACCGGGTCAAATGAACCAGGGCATACCGCAACTCGCATCTGCATTCCTCACGTAATCGGATCCGTTCCCACCTGACCGTACCAAAGTTTAGAGTCGCCATAAGAACGTTCCCATGTAAGTGGCACAACTTTCGGCGAAACCTGGGCAAAGGGCGAAACTGACCGCGCTCCGCGCTCACAAATGAGTAGCGCCCCAGCGAGCTCCTCTGTTTCACATATTTTTGACAAATATTGTTGAACTTGGGCATCAGAGTGAGCATATGGCGGATCCAAAAAAAGGATGCTGACCTCGAATGTGGGAACCCATGAATACGCGTCAGTGCTGGCGAGTTGAACTTCTAAACCAGAGCGCGAAGAATTATTCTGAATAATGGAGCGGGCTTTTGCGTCATTTTCGACGAGGACTACCTGCCGCGCCCCACGACTTTTGGCTTCAAGACCCACCGCGCCAGATCCAGAGAAAAGGTCTACGAAGTTCACTTGGGTCCACTCAGCATTCCTTTTGGCCAGATGGGAATTAATGGTCGAGAACATTGCCTCCCTTAACCGATCGGATGTAGGGCGCGTTCCGACGAGGGGAACCTGCAGCTTTCGACCACGAGCGGATCCTGAAATGATTCTCATTAGGCCTTTTCTAAATTCTGTGCACGTGCAATTTCAAAGGAGTCAATCGCCTGAAGTACTGAATCCCAACTATTGCCTTCGTACAACTCTTCGATTTCAATTCGTACGGTCTCAATGAAGTCTAGGTCATCAATTATTTTCAGGAGTCGTAGCGAACTCAGCGCCCCAGATTGATCCTGTCCAAGGACGTCGCCTTCGCCGCGAATTTCAAGATCCTTCTGGGAGAGTATGAATCCATCACGCGAATCACGCATTGCACTTAGCCGATCAGTTGATGCGGAGCTGTATGAAAAGCCATGAACAAGGATGCACAGCCCCGGTAATGAACCACGACCAATACGCCCCCGTAGTTGATGCAGTTGTGACATTCCGAATCTCTCGGCATTGAGCACCACCATCATGGTTGCTTCGGGGATGTCGACTCCCACCTCGATTACCGTTGTTGCAATCAAGACGTCAATGTTGGGCCCTTCCAATCCACCGAAACGATGCATTATTTCTTGCTTGTTGTGTGAGTCCAATCCACCGTGCAACATTGCAAATTCGATGTGCGGAAATTGTCTGGTTAGTGATTCATACGTTTCCTCGACTGAAGCCAGCGGCTCGGGCTGCGGGGTCTTCACTTGTGACGTCTTAACTTTTTTAGGATCAACTTCCGATCGAGAAATGGTTGGACAAACTACGAAGACTTTGTTCCCAGCAGCGACTTCCTCGGCCATTCGCTCCCACACCCGCAACACGCTTCGAGGCATTCCTGAAGTCGATACGAGGTGAGTCTGCACTTCTGCTCGCAAGGATGGTGACTCTGTCAAGGTTGAAACGTCCAGATCCCCAAAGATCGTGAGGGCCACAGTTCGCGGAATCGGAGTCGCCGTCATGACCAACAAATGCGGACGCAGTTCGCCTTTGCCTTTCGTGAGCATGACCGCACGTTGCTCCACACCGAAGCGATGTTGCTCATCTATGACGATGAGCCCTAGATCAAAAAAATGCACCTTTTCTTCCAGCAGTGCGTGCGTCCCAACAAGGATGTCAAGGTCTCCACTTTGTGCATTGAGGAGCACCTGACGCCTCGTTGCCACTGGCATGGCTCCCGTAAGAAGGTCAACACGAATCGTTCGCGAAGTAACCCCCTTCAGAAACCTTTGAAGGGACTCAAGGTGCTGAACGGCCAGCACCTCCGTCGGAGCGAGCAAAGCCACTTGACCTCCTGAAGAAATCACGTCAAGCATTGCGCGGATTGAAACGATTGTCTTACCACTACCCACGTCACCTTGCAACAGTCTTGTCATGGGAATGCTTCTTGCTAGGTCCTGGGCGATTTCCTTACCTACTTCACGTTGGCCCTGTGTCAACTCAAATGGAAGGGAGTTATCAAATTCAGAGAGGACCACCCCGTCTGATCCATTTCGAGCATGAGCAATCGCTGCTTTCGCTTGACTTTTTCGCTGGCGCATCAGTGCGAGCAAAATAAATGCTTCTTCATATTTAATCCGCTGAGTCGCCCGAACAATTTCATCATGATCTTTAGGTTGATGAATTGCATGAAGGGATTCGAGTTTGGTCATAAAACCATGTTTGGCGACAAGTTCTGCTGGAATTGGGTCCATAAGTTCATTCGCTGAAGTCAGGACAACGTCAATGGCCGCCTGAATTTGCCACGAAGCCAGGTCCTGAGAACTTGGATAGACGGAGATGATCTCCCCCGTGAAGTTCGTGATTGCATCAGTTTCCTGTGAAATATCCAGCCCAATGTCGGCGAAGAGTGCAAATTTTGGGTGTGTCAGTGTTCTCACGCCTCGGTACTCAGATACCGTCCCTGCGAACAACCCGCTTCGGCCCACCTTCAAATCCTTCTCACGCCATTTCTGGTTGAAGAATGTGAGCTCTATGAAGTCAAGGCCGTCAGTGACTTTCACAACCAGAATGAAGCCACGCTTTTGGGTCATGCGTCGGGTCTCAACGCTATGAATGGTGGCCATAATTGTTACGGGGACTCCCACCTCCACATTACTGAAAGTTGTGAGCCTTCCTCTGTCAATGTATCTCCGCGGATAGTGATTAAGAAGCTCCCCTGCTCGGGTGATTCCGAAAGCCTTTTCCAGACTTGCGGCACTTTTTCCACCAATGAGTTCCTTGAGGGATGTACTCAAAAAACTATCAATCCCACTCACGCTATTCGACCCCGAAAATGAACGGCCATAATGGCTGCTCACCTGAAACGATTTCGAGTTCAATCAAGGGATAGCTCGCTTTAACCCACGTCAGGAATAATTCAATTTCCGAGTCTGTCAATTCACTACCCGTGACAATCGTCAACAATTCAGCTCCTGGAGTGAGCATTCTGCGTACAATTTGTTCACTTACTGTCAGGAGGTTGCTTTCAATAACACTAATTTCACCGTCGATCAGTCCGAGGTAATCACCGGATTTGCATGCACCGGCCATGGTCAAGACATCTCGAGTGGCTCGTGTGATTGCACCGTAGCGGGTCGCACTGGCCGCCCGAGTCATCGAGACAACATCACGGTCAAATTCCAATGAGGGATCGTGGACAGCAATAGCCGCCAAGGATTGAGTGATGGCACGACTGGGAATCACCGAGACGCGGTAGCCCATAGATCGCATGTCTGATGCTGCAATGTCGGCAACTGGATGCGTATCGCGATCTGCAGGAAGAATAACTATTTCCCTTGCCTCACTTCCCTTGATTGCTGAGATGATCTCGGCAGCAGAGGGTTGTTGACGCGCAGGAGTGGGAATACAGGTGACTCCAAGTGACTCCAGCAGTCGCTGGACTCCTTCCCCGTGCGTGACCGCAATCAAGATGCGTGACCTAGTCTCATGCGATTCCAAATGAACTGGATTTGTGGAATGTAGGTCAAGGGCTTCAACACAAACCTGAGTCACGATCCCCCGTGTCAACCCAGCGTTTATGCATTGCGAGACCCTGTGCAATGGGACGTGTACGTGAACTTTCCACAGTGAATCAATCCCAGCAACCATCACACTCGTTCCAAGCCCCTCCAGAACATTTCGTAATTGCGCACTCTCTTTCGCCTCAAAGTGATACATCACTTCACACTCAATTTCCCCACTCTTGTTCCCCAAGGGTCCCTGTGATTGTGAATATTGGGTAACTGGGGTAACCGCATGGTCTGTGCGCCGAGGTGTATGACCTGTCAGTACCGTGACCAATGCGTCAAGCACGACAACCAACCCACGACCTCCGGCATCAACTACACCCGCATCACGTAATTGAATCAGCAATTCTGGAGTGAGAAGTAATGAGTTGTATGCAGCGTCCGCTGCGGCAATCGCCACCTCCGCCAAATCTGCACCCCGAGATGCGACCAAAACTGCCTCTTGGGCTGAATGGGAGGCCACCGTAAGAATTGTTCCTTCAAGGGGTGAAGCGACGGCGCAATAAGCGCCGCTGGCACCCTGGGAAAGAGCATGCGCGAAGTTCTCTGGGCTTTTTGCTAACTCCGCCACCAAGTCACGCAGTAGGGCCGAAAAGATTACTCCCGAGTTTCCTCTAGCCCCCAAGATCGCCGCTCGACCGACCCCAAGGGCCGCTGCGCCGAGGTCCTCACATGGCTCAATAAATGCAGCGCAGGCGGCTTCCACTGTGAGGTACAGGTTTGTTCCCGTGTCCCCATCTGGAACGGGGAACACGTTGAGAGCATCAATTTCTTCACGCGCTGCCCGTAAGGCGTTCTGGGCCTCAACCAGCCAGGTGTGCAAGAGGGGCAGGGTGAAACTCGAAATCGGGGCAATGTTCGATTCGGTGATCGACTCTCCCATAGCCCCTCCTTCATCACATTGCAGTTGATCGGCTATTCTTCACAGGGTTTAGCACGAGGTGAGCAATCTTCTCGCATTCGACCCATATGTCCAACCGGATCCGCCTGGATCCACCTCTTTAAATTGACCGAAGGAGTCATTGTGGCTGCAAACTGCGATATCTGCGGAAAGAGCCCTAGCTTCGGGCATAACGTTTCCCACTCACAGCGCAAGACCAACCGTCGCTGGAATCCGAATATCCAGCGCGTTCGCGCACTGGTTGGAAAGACCCCCAAGCGTCTGAATGTATGCACCTCGTGTATCAAAGCTGGCAAAGTAGCTCGCGCTTCCTAAACACCTGGCACTAAACATTCAGCAGTAAACACTCTGTCACTCGTACGCTACGACGAAAAATGTTGGAATCCGGGCGTGGCTCCGTACGCGTCCTCATAGCGCACTCCATCAATGTGGACTTCACCGACACGGTCGATTACCACCGTTCCAATTGCCGCAAAGCCTGCTGGCAATGGCTTTGTGGGTGGGAAAGTTGCGACGAATGCATGGTCATCCCCTCCTGCCAAGATCCAAGCCATTGGGTCGGCACCAAAGGCGGCCGCCGTTGACACTAATTCTGCAGGCACCACAATTTTCTCCGTATCTATTTCGATTCCCACACCCGATTCACGGGCAATGTTTTCCAGGTCGGCAACTAAGCCATCAGAAACATCGATCATCGATGTTGCGCCACCTTCAGCCGCTCGTACACCTGCAGAGTAGTCAATTTCAGGGACTCGAAATGCGTCTACCAATGCTCGTGGCGAGCGTAGGCCACGCTGCAGCACGCGAAGTCCGCCAGCAGCCATCCCAGATCGACCGCAAATTCCAACGATGTCACCCGCGCGGGCGCCACTGCGCGTGATCGCGGCTCCGGTAACAACGGTTCCCAAGGCGGTAACGGAAATCACGATGCTCTCACTTCCGCTAACGTCCCCACCAAGAAGAATCGAACTCGCATCGCTTGTTTCTTGCATGAAGCCCGCCATGAAATCCTCCACCCAAGGTGAAGCAGTGGTAGAAGGTAATCCAATCGCAAGGAGCACCCCGACCGGAATAGCTCCCATTGCACACACATCAGCGATCGAGGCCGCCGCGCAACGTCGACCAATCTCAATCGCCGTTGACCAGTCGGTTCGAAAGTGCTTCCCCTCGACATACATGTCGACACTAAGAACAAATGAAGATCCTGAAGTATTTATGACTGCCGCGTCATCACCTGCCGCTATCTCGACACTTGAGCTTTGTACTTGCGATTCACTAATGCGTGCCAAAATTTTGGCGACCAAACCTGATTCACCGAGATCGGCGAGAGTGGCGCTGCTGGGATCGGAACTCACAACTTTGAGCCTTTCGGGTGATCTTCGAGGTAAAGTCCCCCACTCAAATATAGGGTGAGGCTATGTCGGTCCAAGCATATGTATTAATTCAAACCGAAGTAGGCAAGGCGGCCACCGTCGTCGAGTCGATTCGGGAGATATTCGGGGTAGCAGTCGCCGAAGATGTCACCGGGCCTTACGACGTTATTGTTAAGGCCGAAGCCGTCACCATGGACGAACTCGGTCGACTTGTCGTTGCAAAGATTCAATCAGTCCCGGGGATCACCCGCACATTAACCTGTCCCGTCGTGAACCTTGGCTAGGAAAATAGCGACGCTCCTTTGTTGCCTCACCATCTTGGTAAGCACTAGCGCTTGCAGTTCTCCTCTCGATGTTGATCCAGCCCAAGGTTCAGCGAACCAATTTTGTGCCGATTTGGGGAATATTCTTCCCGTCACTCTCGGTGGAGCGCTATTGCGAGACACGAACCCAGACTCCCCTGGCACTAAGGCCTGGGGGGACCCAGCAATCGTGCTTCGTTGTGGTGTCGCCATGCCAGAAGCCTTTTCAACGGCGAGTCAACTCCTCGCGGTCAACAACGTCAGCTGGTACCCCGAGGAACTGCAGGCCGGGGTGAGATTCACTTCGATGGAGACTATCGAATTGGTGGAGGTTTCAATACCCAGCGATTACAACACAACAGCTGAAATACTGACCGAGTTGAGTTCGACTATCAGTTCTCTGGAGGGTGACTGAACACATAACCTGAATATTTCCTAGGGCCGTTCATTTTCCATGGCTGACCGCACTAATTGGTCAACAATTTGCGGAAACTCCATGCCCGTATACGACCACATGCGCGCAAACATGGAGATTGGAGTGAAGCCGGGAATGGTATTCGCCTCGTTAAACACAATTCTTTCACCATCAAGGAAAAAGTCGATGCGGGCATACCCTGCGCATCCCAACACTTCGAAGACACGAATGGCAAGCCGTTGTACTTCCTGTGCAACATTACGGTCAAGTGGCGCCGGGACGATTAATTCCGCGCCATCGCTAATGTATTTCGCATCAAAGTCATAATATTCAAAGTCCTTTTTAACCTTTATTTCACCAACTGGGCTGGCTTCAATCCCGGTTTCTCCTACCAGAATCCCAACTTCCAGCTCACGCGGGCGAGTCAAACCCTGTTCTACTATTACTTGACGTGAGCTAAGGAACGCTTCCCTGCATGCCTGTTCGTATTCAGATGGTGAATTAATGCGACTGATCCCAATTGAGGAACCCCCCGTAGCCGGCTTCACGAACCACGGAAATGGGAAGACATCAGCAGCCGGCCTTACGACTACCTGTGAATCATTTTGGCCGAACCAGTTGCCTGCATCAATTCCCGCTGCACGAACTAACTCTTTCGCGGTCAATTTATTCATACAGATTGCAGAGGCACGCACACCTGAACCAACCACAGGAATCCCCATACTTTGACACAGTCCTTGGATGGCGCCGTCTTCACCACCCTCGCCATGCACTACTGGGAATGCAACTGAGATGGGAAGAAACTCGCCATTACTTTCAACGCCTGGCCCCGTTGCATTCATCACGAGTCGAATGGACTCCGGTCGATCAACAACCTCTGGATGATGGTTCTCCGTGATGTCATAATCTGCAACTTCCGCGGAAGTAACCTCAACCCAATTCCCCGTACGAGTGATACCGATACAGAGAACCTCGTAGCCAATATCCACGAGTGCTGCATGTACTGACTTCGCACTCACACATGAAATTGAGTGTTCTGGGCTTCGCCCTCCAAAAACGAGCGCGATGCGTGTCCTTGGATCAAAAGGCATGGCCTCACCGTAGTGGGCATGATTTTTCCCGTTGGAAGTGCTGCCCCAAGAAACACTCACGAATTAAATCTGGAGGCCGGGTTTATACGCATAGTGAAACGACGAGACGTGAATCGGCTGGCCGTTAAGGTGTGCTCATGGATTACAAGGACATGGATCCCAGTACCTGGGTGGTGAATTCGGGTCGGCCACCCGCAACACCCTCCAATCCGGTCAACACCCCGATTTTCCCCGCTTCCACTTTCCATGCGGGCGGAGCATATGAATATAGCCGTGAAGGTAACCCGAGCGCCTCATCCCTGGAAGAAGCACTGGGAGGACTGGAAGGAGGGGATGCAATCGTTTTTTCCTCCGGTATGGCTGCCGCCAATTCACTGATGGATCTGTGGCCCATGGGTTCGAAAGTCATCGCACCAACCACCGCGTACACCGGTGTTGCCGTGCGGTTGCGCGAATTACATGAACGCGGGCAGATCGAACTCACGACGTGCGATGTTACCGAAACTCAGGTAATCACGGACCTTCTACCCGACTACCACATTCTTTGGCTTGAATCCCCAACTAACCCACTGCTTGATGTTGCTGAACTTGAGGTTCTACTCACTCGCGCTCGAGATTGTGGTGTTACCACAATTGTCGACAACACCTTTGCAAGTCCAGTGCGTCAAAATCCGCTGGCCATGGGTGCCGATTTTGTTTTGCACAGTGTTACCAAAATCCTTAGTGGACATTCAGATCTACTCATGGGCGCTGTAATCACTTCGGATCGAACGGCTTGGGAGCAACTGCAAGTACGGCGGGTGTTACTCGGTGCTATGCCTAGTCCATTTGATTGCTACCTTGCCTTGCGCGGTTTGCGAACTCTTTTTATCCGATACGAAAAATCAGAGTACAACGCGATTACCTTGGTTTCACAGTTAGAGTCGCATCCGAATGTTTCACGGGTGAGGTATCCGGGCTGGGGCACAATTGCCGCGATTGAGGTTGTTGGAAGTGCTGATCAAGTATGCGAATCAACTCGGCTGTGGACTTACGCTACGAGTTTGGGCGGGGTCGAATCACTGCTAGAACGCAGGCGCAGATGGCCACTTGAAAGCCATGGTGTTCCCGAAAACTTGATTCGGCTTTCATTTGGAATTGAGCACCCCGATGACCTTTGGACCGACCTGAATCAAGCACTCTCAAACCCTTAACGACTAAATCTCTGATTTTGTGTCGCGCGCCATAAAGGATTTCAATAACTCACGTGGCGGCTTGCCGAAATGTAATACCTCCACCACCTCATTCGTTATCGGCATTTCCACTCCTAACTTCTGCGCCATTTCTAAAATTGGTTGGCAACTTTTGTACGCCTCACACGTCTGATTTGTAATCACAATTGTTTCTTCTACCGTGAGACCTTTTCCAAGATTCTCACCGAAAGTCCGGTTACGTGAAAGTGGTGATTGACAGGTGGCTACCAGATCACCCACGCCTGCAAGTCCTTGAAATGTCAAGGGATCGGCACCGAGTGCGACACCTAATCTGCCAATTTCGGCCAATCCACGAGTGATCAAAGAAGATTGAGAATTCTCACCCAGGCCCATGCCGACCGCGATTCCATTGGCCAATGCGATCACGTTTTTAACCGCTCCACCAATCTCCGTGCCGATTACATCCGTTGACCAATAGGGGCGGAAATAGTCTGTAGTGCACGCTCTCTGGATGGCAATTGCCCCTGCCTCGGTGGGCGCTGCCACCGTTGTTGCCGTCGGCTGTCGTGCAATGATCTCCCGCGCCAGGTTCGGCCCGGAAACAACAGAGATGCGATCGGGATTAGCACCCGTAGTCTCGACAATTACCTCACTCATGCGCATTAACGTCCCGAGTTCAATACCCTTCATGAGACTGACAAACAGAGCTTCAGGCGCAACCCACTTCGCCCACTGAATCAAATTCCCTCGAAGTGATTGAGCGGGTACCGCTAAAACGACGATGGCAGCGCCCTCGAGAGCAGTTAGTGGATGGGTAGTTGCAACAATTGATTCGGGTAAATCTACGTCGTGGTGGTATCGGCTATTTCGGTGAGATGTATTGATATCCGCAGCAATTTCCTCGCTCCGAGTCCACAATGTCACCTGCGATCCCGCATCGGCCAAAACAGCGGCGAAGGCTGTGCCCCAGGATCCGCCACCCATCATGGCCACCTTCGTCACTGATCGCTCCCGTGATTCACAGTATGACGATAGAGCACGGTCGGTGGAGCCTCTCCCCTGATCTCACCTTCCATACGAGCAATAGTGAGCATCAGGTTGTCTGTCGCCTCATGCAGTAATTCGGGAGTCAATTCCTTATCACGATATCGGGCAAGATCCATCGGCTCACCCAACCAGACATTCATTGTTTTGCGCGGTAAAAGATGAAACTCTTTTTTATATGGTCCGATTACCTTGTGTGAACCCCACTGCACCATCGGGAAGAGCGGGCACCCTGATTCCAACGCTATACGCACGGCGCCAGTCTTCCCTTGCATAGGCCATAAATGTGGATCACGGGTAATAGTCCCCTCGGGGTAAACCACCACACACTCACCGGAACTCGCGGCATCAACTGCGTCCCGCAACGCAAATACAGCCTCACTAGATTCACGATAAACCCGAATCTGCCCAGCACTGGAAATTATCCAACCGAAAACTGGAACTCTAAATACAGATTCCTTGCCCAAAAATCGAGGTGGCCGGTCATGTGCCCAAAGTGGGTGCGCAACGGCCAACGGATCAAACCAAGAGGTGTGATTCGTCGCAACAACAATGCCACCGTCGTGCTGTGACAGTTGCTCAAAACCACGCCAATTCCATTTAGTAAAGAGTTTAAGAAACGGAAGGCCGAAGAAAACGGCAATCCGAAAGCCAAGACCGATCTTTGATCGCCTTGTCGTATATCCAGCCACCGGATCAGCGTACCTGCGAACCCGATTAAATGGACCCATGTTGGACCACTCTGTACCCCAAGGAATCAAGTGGCATGCACTAATTCCTGCAAAGGTGCTTCACAACTCAAAGTCTCGGCTAGACCGAAGTGACTTGGCCGCCGCTTTCCTGGCCGACACGGTTGCGGCACTACTGGGCTCAGCCAACGTGGCTCGACTCACCGTAATCACTGCAGATAAAGAGGTGGCAACCTTGGTTGAAAATCTTGGTGGAGATGTCATCCTCGAAGACGCTTCAACCGGGCTACTTCCCGCGTTGGAACTTGGCTTGAAAAGTGTTGCGAATAACTACGGCATTGTTATCGCATTGGGTGATCTGCCGTGCCTGAGCACAGCCGATGTGGACTTTTTCCTTATGCAAGCCACTCACCACGAAAGTTCGTTCACCTGTGATTCAGCGGGGACTGGAAGTACGATGTGGGCTCGCCTGCCGGGATCCGACGCCAAGCCACGGTTCGGGCTTCGATCCCGCGCAGATCACCGGATACATGGGGCCGTCGAGATTGGTGGCTCCCCTGGTGCACGCCGCGACGTGGATACTGCGACAGACCTATGGGATGCCATTCGCATTGGGGTTGGTCAACAGACGCTGAAGGCATTAACTGCTCCTACTATGTACAGTGCAACGATATCCGGGGTCAATCCACTGACGGCAGCCGACGAATCTGGCCTTCAACGGTCATACTCCGATTACACGATGCCCGGGATAATAGCGCCACGCGTTGGACAAAGGATCCGTATCGACTCGGAAAACAAACGGATAACGCTGTAAAAAAACAAAGATGGTCGCTCCCATTGGACACGACCATCTTTGTTCTCAAAAATTACTTACGACGAGCAGGAGCCTTCTTTGCTACGGCCTTCTTTGGTGCAGCTTTCTTTGCTGCGGCCTTCTTTGGTGCAGCTTTCTT
>Ga0075467_10000320_pt1 | contig 36891 bp, 30 predicted proteins | sample DEB08_DNA_9_FD_75067 | JGI IMG/M metagenome (GOLD analysis project Ga0075467, IMG submission 75067) | Aqueous microbial communities from the Delaware River and Bay under freshwater to marine salinity gradient to study organic matter... | ecosystem: Environmental > Aquatic > Marine > Coastal ... | reverse complement strand
AGATACCACTTCAGAAACCGGGCCATGATCGGCAAAGGCTCTCTGGCGATGGTGGCAACGGTGAATGATGTGATCATCGCCCCCATACCCCGCTACTTGCCAGCAAGCGGTTTCAGGCCCAGCCCTTCCAGCAGCCCCTTCATGTCAGGGTTGGCGCGTATCGCCATTGCCTTGGCTTGATGGATCGCAACCGCATTCTTGTGCAAGGCATTGATTTCCGGGTCGGCCATCAGCGTCTCCAAGATCTCCTGCGCCTTGGGCAGTAGTTTTGCGTAAGTCGTGTTCTTGGTCCCGTCCTTGTCATAGGACCGCCAGTAGACCAGCCGCCGGTCATCATCCAGCCGGGGCACACCAGCCACATCGCCACGGTCGACCTTGACCAGAAACCCTTCGGCCGATCGGATGGCGTAGTGGTTGAACTGCGCCAGATTGCAAGTGTCCAAGGGTGAGATTGCCTTGCTTTTGCCGTCCGTCCATTCCGCCGAGAACTGTGTGCCGCTGCCATCGACCCATCGATAACCGGTCTCGGAAAAACCGGCGAGGCGCGGCCTGTGATTGCGGCGGACGGAAAACCTGATGCGGTTGTGGAACATCGACTTGATCGCGTTTTGCGATCTGTCATCGGCGGCGCGCATCGCGTCGTAATCCAGCGTTTGGCGGGTGAACTGGGACATCACCGGTTTGTCCACCATCTTTTTCACCCCGTTCGATCCGTAGGGCACCGATGTGAAGGAAATCACGTCGAACCCACCGGCTGCCTCGTAGAGTGCATCAAGGGTCTTGTCGCCGACATGCACATGCACGAATTCATCGACATCGGTGAAATAGATCCAGCCCGCATCCCTGTAGATGTTGAAATACGACGCATAACGAAACGCCATGACCTGCCAGTTGCCCCTGTCATGAAACAACGATTTGGGGTTCGGGGCATGCGCCAGTTCGATCAACTTGGACAAGCGGTCAAGGATGCGGTCGGTGCCATCGTCACAATCGTTCGTCAGCACCAGAAAACGGTCGAACCCGATGGCCATGTGGTGCGCGACCCATTCAAGGATATAAGGCCCCTCGTTCTTCATGGCTGTCACGATCAGGGCTGTTTCGCCGTTCATCATGGCCGTGGCCCTTTCAAGATATGTTGGCTGGTCATGCGGTCAGGTCACGGTAGGCCATCGGCGCGCCAAAGCTTTCGGAAAGCTGGGTCAGCCGGGTTTCGATCTGGTCCATGGGCGGGTCAACCCAACCATCGTCATCCCGAATGAAACCTGCCGCAGCCAGCGCCGCACCCAGCGTCGGAAAATCGATATGCGCCTGCGCCTCGCGTTTTACAAAACGCTGCCCCTCGGGGGACCAGCAGCCCTTGATCGCCTGAATCGTGACGGGGTCTATGCCCGCGAAATGGCGGAACTGCAGCACGTAGTCATCGATATTCATCGACGGCGCGCGGTTGATGATCGCGATCTCGGTGGCCGGATCAACGACCATGGCCGCCAGATGCAACCCCGACCCATCCAACGCCACGATCCGCCGCGCAGCCTTGTACTGTGCGATTTGTTCCACGACCGAATGGCCTTGCGGGTGAAAGATGTGATACCCGGCGGCGGCCATCAAGTCTTCGACCCGGCTTTCCATGACGACCGTACCGCGCCGCCCCGACAGCCCGGTGCGTGACACGTAGATATCGCGCTCGCCCGCCGGTTCTGCGGCATTGCCAAGGCGGTTCCTCATGAACGCCCGGTACTCGGGCCGTCCGGCGCTCATCTCGCCAATGCCAAATCCGGGTTCGGGCATCACAAGCTCTTCGACCGTGACGGGCACCTGCGGCGCGCGCAGGACCAGTTCCCCCAAGCCAAGGGCGGCAAAGAACGGAAGGTACTGTCGAACCAGTTTGAACTCATGCGTCAGTTTCTTCTTCGGAAAGAACAAGATGCCCGCAACCGGGCCGCTCTGCTCCAGCGCCCAAAGTCGGCTTGTCGTCTCAACCAGAAAATGCCCGAAATGGGCGTAATACAATCCCCCGAACAGCCAGCGACCCGCCAAGTGGTCCTGTGGCTGCACATCGGGGTCCCGTTCGGGGATGACAGTCACGGGGCTATCGGCGTAGCGCCAGCAATGGCTGCCCGGCAAATGCCGTCCGTCGGCGTCAAAGGCGCCTGCGGCACGGCGAAAGCCGCCGGGTGGGTTGGTGCCCCAAGGCCAGACCGTGACATCGCGCGCCAAACCGGGCGCCCAACCCATGGGTCGATCGGGCACGAAATCCAGCGCTGGCAGGTCTGTTGGCAGTGTATCAGCCATTATTCCAATGCATCCGCCGGATTGATCCCCACCTCCTGGCACATCCGCCAGGCGTAGGAGTTCTCAAGCGGCACGTTCTTGCGCCACCACGGTTTCGTGCCATTGGTATACAGATGCACCGACACGGTATCATCGGTGAACCACCCTTCGACCCGGCCATGCGGATCATAGAAGATATCGTTCAACTGGAACGGCACGGGGTAAAGCACATCCGATGTCATCGCCTTGTCGATGGCCCCGGTGACCTTTGCAAAATGGGTGAAGGCCTGCGGACCAAAGGCCGTGCGTTCGGTATTGTAGATGCGCACCGCCAACGGGTCGCGTTTGTTCTGGCGGTCCATGCGCTTGCGCTGACGCGGGTTCCACCACGGCGGATAATCCGGCAGGGCATCGTAGTAATCCAGCAGCTGATCCATCAACTCGCCGGTTTGCGGAATGCCCACGACGCCACAGTTCAGCGCGCCGCGCATGCCATGGCCCGCATAGATGTATTCCCATTCGTCTGGAAACGGCTTGTGACAGAACGCATCGCAATCGATCCAGATGGCCCCGGTTTTCTGGATCATCTTGTAACGGAACACGTTGGACAGGAACGAGGCACTGGTTGCCTCCACGATCTCCATGTCGATGTCCATGATATCCGTGGCAGGCTTGATGACCACGCCCTCGGGTGCGTTGGTCACGTCGTCGGTGCAATACAGGGTCACCGGATGGCCATGGCGGATATGCGATGCCAGACAAAGCTGATTGAGATATTGCAGCCGCTCTCCGATCCAGAGAGAGGCGACGGGACGGCGGGTTTCAGCCACGGGAATACCTGCGTGTTATGTTGTTTTGCTCGTTAAGATCAGTTTTCCATCTTTCAGCGATGGTTTCAAAGGCTTTCGCGGGGAAAGCCTGATGGCGCGGCACAATTGTAACGTCAGCGCGTGATTTGCGCCGCAACCGTCGCAACATCGGGCGCGCCATGGATGTCGACGATCGACAGGCCAAGCCGGATCCGCATGATCGGACCATGAACCGTGATCCGGGGTGGGCCGGGCCAGTTGCGCAAATCATAGGTCTGCGTCGCATCCCATCCGTCAATGACCGTGACACCGCCATAGGCGATGCGGAACGTCTTTGCCCCCGGTCCCGCGCTGATCTGCGTGATGCCGGTGCCCACGATCACCTCATGCGCGCCTTCATCAAGTTCCACGATGTTGCGGCCCGGTCCGGTGTCGATGCGGCTGTCGCCCGGTCCGTCAAAGATCCGGTCGTTTCCGTGGCCACCAAAGATGCGGTTCTTGCCGGTGTAGCCGTGGATCTCATCGTCGCCGGTGCCGCCGTCCAGCGTATCGTTACCCGGTCCGCCTTTCAGGGTGTCGTTTCCGGCCTCGCCATAGAACGCATGTTTGCGGTTGGCTTGCCGCGCGCGCGCAATCAACTGATCATTGCCCGCGCCGCCATAGAACACGGCCTGCCCGTGTTTCGGTCCCAACATGATGTCGTCACCATGCGAGCCGCGCACGTCCACCTCCACGCGTTCAGAGGTTTCGAATTCGATCGGGCTGTCGGGGTGGGCCACGATCTTCAGCTGCTTGCCGGTCTTGCCATCGGCTTCAAGACGCGAGGTTACGGTGGCGATGCGGATCTTTTCCACATTTGCGGGGCAATGAAGGACGTAATCGTCGGGGCCGGCCATGTACCACAACGTATCAACGCCGCCGTCCTTCTCTTCGCGGATCTTCTCGGCGTCCGCGCCGTATGCCCAATAATCGTTGTTGGCGCGACCGCCTTCCAACACGATTGTGCCGTCCACGGCCATCATCGCATTGACCCCATCGGCGGGGTTTTCGAACCCGCGCAGGTCCAGCCCCAGTTCCAGCGCGCCCTTCACCAGTTCCGCGCGCAGAAAGGCGATGGGGGCGGTGTCGATCAGGTTCGCCGTCTCGCCGGGATCATTGTCCAGATCGTAGACATGTTCCTCGCCGTTGGGGTAGCGGAAGTAGCGCAGGTGCCGGTAGCCGTCCACTGACGGGCGCACCGACAGGGTTCCGAACACTGACGTGATTGGGGATTTGCTGTCATCGAACTGCCCCCAAGCATCGTCAATCAGCGGCAGCAGGCTTTGGCCGCTGGTCCAGTCGGGGCGTGGCGGCAGGCCCGCCAGTTCCATGATCGTCTTCGGCACGTTATGCAGCGACACGGGCAAGGCGACCTCAGCCGGCTTGATGCCCGCGTGCCAGATGCCAAGGGGCACGTGTGCGGCGCTGTCCCATTGGCTCATCTTGTGAAAACTGTCGTGGTTGCCAAGGTTGAAGCCGTTGTCGGACAGAAAGATCACGGTTGTGTCGTCGGCAAGCGGCGAGGCGCGCAGTGCATCCATGAACCGCCCGATTTCGTAATCCACATGGGAAATCGCGGCGAAATAGGCGCGCACGACCTGCCGCCATGCATTGTCGCCCGCCTTTTCTGGCGTCCAGACGCCATTGGCGATATATGCCGCCTCGTAGACCGCGAAGCCCGGCTGCGGGCCAAAATAATCCTCAGGAGATGCAATGGCGGGCCAGACAATGTCGGCGGGGTCATATTGCGCATAGAAGCGGTCGGGCGTGACGAGGTTGTAATGCGGGTGCTTGAAACCAAGCTGGATCAGGTGGCGGCGGTTGGGGTCGGCCTTGGCCACGAAATCGATCGCGTTTTGTGCCACCCAATAGTCATAGAACCGATCATCCTGGCTGCCGTCGTCATCGGGGTGGTTGACGCCCTTGATACCCGGCCCCTTGTCCAGATAGCTTTTGACCTTCGACCGCCTGCCACGATCTTCCGCAAGCACATCGTGGTGGAACAGTAAGCGGCTGTATTCTTCCGGCATGGGGCGGTAATTGGCATCGACCTTGCCGGTCGTGAAGGTGTGAAACCCGGCACGCCGCAGGTCAAACGCCCATGCTTTTTCCGGTGGATAGACATCGCGCCAGAACCGGTTGAGATCGACCAGACCGCTGCGAAATGGCGACAGACCGGTGGCCAGTTCCGCCCGGCAGGGCGCACAAAGCGGCACGGTCGCATAGGCGTTGGTGAACCGCACGCCTTCGGCCATCAGACGGTCCAGATGCGGGGTCTGGATGCGCAGCCCGAACGTGTCGCGCCATGTGAACACGTCGATCATGTCATCGACCCATATCACGCAGATATTGCCGCCATTTGCCGTGTCCGGGGTCAACGCCACGTCAGAACGCCCACAGCATATGAGAGGTCAGGGCCATCGCCTGATCCCGCTCTGCCTCGGTCCGGGGTGTCAGCAGCGACAGGCCCGGCCAGAACAACACATCCATGATCAATGCGCCGCCAAGGGTTTTGTGCAGCCGTGGCCGATGGCTGCGGCATCCGATGAACAGATCGCCCGGGCCTGACATGCCCGCGCGCCCTTGGGCCGTCAGGACAGGGCCGCCGTCAACCTGAAGCGCCAGCGTATCGCCCGTAAGGCTGACGGTGATCAGCCGGGGCGCCTCGGTCGGGGTCAGCATCGTTGAGATGGAAATGCCGCCCGCATCGTCCTTGACCGTCAGGGTGCCGTCCACCTCGGACACAAACAGGTAGTTCCCGCCGCCCTCGCTTCCGGCGCGCGCCGCCGTGTTCAGCGTCAGCAAGGTGCGCGCATCATCGCCCACGGGCGGCAGGTAAATGACCGCCATGGTCCAATGGCTGGCGTCGTCTGTGATTGCCTCTGCCACTTGGCCGCAGTGTTTGCCGGGCCGGCATTGCAGCCCCGATAATTCCCCCGCTTCGGACAACAGCGAATTGCCCGCGTTCGGTTCCGTGGGCCGTGCCGTCACAGACCCCGCCCGCGGCGCCCAAGTCATGATCGCCCCTGTCTTGGCATCGCGCGCCATATCCCCGGCGGCCCCATGATACCAATGCGCCTGCGCGCAGTCCATCCGCTGTGCCAGCAGATCCAGCGCCCCATCGGTCCGTGCGCCCGCCGGCAGATCTGACGTCAACTCAAGCATGACCGGTCACCGGCAAAAGCGCGGGCAGGGCCCATCGGTGCAAGGTTGCGCCCGTTGTGCTGTCCATCGTCCAGCCATCCCGCAGCGCACCACGATTTCCGCGAATGGGGTCTTGGCCCGCCCCGGCCCCGTAAGCATAGGCCAGTTTCACCGCCCCGCCGGGCGGCTTGGAACAGGTGATCAAAACCGCCTGCGGATCATCGGGCGCAATCTTGACGGCCGTGATTTTCGCGTCGCTGCCCACCAAGGCAAACCCCGCCGTCTTGCCAGCCCCAAACGGGTCGGCGGCATCAAGTATCATCTCGCCGATCCCGCGCGCCGTGACGCGGATGATCTTGGGGTTGGCGGGGTCGTATTCCGCAAGCATCAACATCGGGCACTGCCAAGCGTCATCGGAGATCGCGGCGGCGGTCATTTCGGCCATCTGGGTGCGTGCATCCTCGGTCGGGCGATCATGGTCATCCAGCGCGAACATATATCCCGGTGCGGAATAGCGTAGGTCGTGATCGCCGTGGTTCCACGCCAATTCCCATTGGCCTTCCAATGCCGCGTTGGCCGCCGCGTCTGCTGTGCCGCTTTCGAACCGGGCCACGAAAACGGGTTTGTCCATCCCCAGCTGCCATAACTCGCGTTCGGCCTTTGCCATCAGTGCCAGAATCCCGTCACGATAAGCCAGCGCATCGCCGCCCTGATCCTCCAGCGCGAAATCAAGGCAGATGGCGACCAGTTTCGCGCGTTTGCCCATCGCCTCGGCTGCGGATTTCAGGTTGCGGCCGGCCAAGATCAGGTTGTCGAATGCCAAACCGTTGGCCAGCGCGCGCGCATCCGCCGCGCTATCCGTCTCCACGCGGGTCATGAACAGGGGCAGGGCCGCATATTTCGCCACCTGCCAGTCCAGCAGCACCTCCGCCACCAGCGCCTCGTGCGTGCGTTCGCGAAGATGCTCCAAGCGGTCGGTTTCGATACCACGCTCCACGCCGGCGTGACCAACGGCGCCGATATCGTCAGCGGGGGCCACGATGTGTTGTGGAAAACCAGTCACACCGGGGCTGGCCAGTGCCGCACGCGGCCCGCCGATACCCAGAATGCCCATCAGCGGTCCGGGGGTGTCGGCGATGATGGCGCCACCCTCGACATGTCGACGAAACGCGCGAATACCCTGTTTGCCTTGGAGGCGGGCGGTGAAGTGCAGCCAATCGCCTTCGGCGCGCAGGTCCCAGGCGTCGATCCCTTCCAGCGCATCATGCGGGTCGTGCCGCGCGGTGGGGGCGGCGGTCGCCGTGGCGCTGTTGGCAGTCGTGACCTGAGCACCCATCCGCAGGGCGATATCTGCAATCACCTTGTCCGAAAGCCGCATCACCAGACCACTTGGGTCATAGCGGATCACGTCGCCATTGCGCGCACGCACCACCACGCCGTGGCCCGGCGTCTCGGTCATGTCACCTGTGTCGTCGGTGTTGCTTGCCACGCGTCGTGCCCCCGTTACCCGCCTGTCGGCCACGTTAATGCAACCGATAGGGCCAAGCTATCCCCTGCTGTCGAATTGAAGTGACCCGCTTCCATCGCGATCCGGCACCTCGGCAAATCCGGCCGCCCCCAGCACGGCGGCGTATCTGTTGCGCAAGGCCGCCGCGTCCGCATCCGAGATGAAGGGCACGATCACGCGCCGGACCGATTTCAGGTCTTGCCCGGCCAGAACGCCCGAAGGGATTTCGTCGGCGCGTGCGATCCGCAGGGCGTCAGGGCGGAAATCGGCCAGATAGGCCGCAAGCCCCCCCGCCTGATCCCCACCATCGCTGTCGAACCGCAAGGGTCCGCCGGTCAGTTTCAGCCGCGACGTATCCGCAAGCCCGTTTCGTGCCGCGATCGCTCGAGCGGTCGTGATCAGGGGCGCGCGGCTGTCATGGGCCATGATCTGCAAGTCGCCGCGTTGCTGCAGGGCCCGCATCGGCACAAACGCCACGCCGGTGCCGATCTCCAGCAGCTTGTCGCACCCCTCCAGGTAGCCAAGGATATTGCGGGCATGGCGCCGCTCGAACCGGCCGGCAAGCACGACGCTCAGGGCTTCGGGGCCGAAAATGCGCGGGTCTGCGGGCATTTCGATTTCGTGGTTGGGCACCCATTCCACGGCGACATCACCGCTCAGGTCGATATCGCCCTGCACGTAAGGGTCGCCGTTTTCACTGGCCCAACCGGCAACCGGGTCGCTTCGCCGGTCTTCCTTGGGGCGTTCGGTCGCCTTCTTCTCGACCTTGCTCATCAGGGCGGCGATCTTGGCGGGGTCGCGGGCCTGGGGCGGTTTCGCCTCCACTTGTGTGATCGGGACCTTTCCCGCCTCGACCAGACCGTCGCGCAGGGTGATGTAAGCCTCGGTCTTGCGGTAGTCATCCAGCCGCGCCTCGACCCGGTCCAACGCCGCGAAATGCAGGTTTGCGAGCACCGGATCGGTCAGCAGTTCGTCCATGATGCGCCTGCGATCCTCGGTGTGGCGCAACACGGCGCTGTCCTCCACCTCGTTGCGATCCTGAAGGCTCCAGTAGTCGGCGTTGTACTTGTCTTTCTTGTTGTTCACGTTGCCACGAAACTTGCGCACCGCATAACTGTCGACGGATTTCACGGCGTAATGGTTCATCTGCGCCCAGTCATAGCCCAGCGTCCGCCGGATCGATCGCCAACCGCGGAACTTGAAATAATCCTCCATCGGCAGGCCAGATCCGTTCAGCCACTGCACGCTATCGGGGAATCCGGTTTCCAGATGCTTGTTCTTGATCGAGGGGCGATGAATCCCAAGTTTCCAATAGTCATGATCGAACTTGAAAAGTGTCTTGACCCCCCAACCCTTGTTCCAAAGCGGGGGCGCGGCGCGGGTATATTGTTCGGTCACCGGGGCGCGCGACCAGTCGACCACTCCTGCGGAGCCGAAGATGCGCCACGTGATCACGATGCCATTGGCCCCGCGCGCCACGGCGTCGTCCAGCATGCCTTCCAGATTGCCCGCCGGGTGGCTGATGGCCAGAAACTCGTCGGCGTCGAACACCAGCAACCAGTCGGCGGCACGCACCAGCGGTTCGGCCTGTGCGTGGTTCAACGCGGAGGGCTGTGGCTTGATACCTTCCTTGATCACGTTGGGCCGGTGATAGCCAAGCCCCAGTTCTTCCAGCCGCTGCAACATCTCGACTGTGCCATCCGAACAATCGTTGGTGTAAACCAGAATGTCGGTGAATCCGACCGCCAGATGATGCGCGAACCATTCCAGCAGGAACGGCGCCTCGTCCTTCATCATCGATACAGCCATGACGGTGCCGTGCTTGGACACGGGCTTGAGGTGGTTGAACGTGGTCTTGCTGCTCGGCATTGGCGGTCAACGGCCTTTGGTCCGGGGGAACATGGCTCTTGCTGCCAGTGATACCCCGGACAGCCTTTCTTCGCCACGCTATTTCCCGCCGTTGGTTACAGCAGGCTGTCTGGCATCTTCTGTTCCGCCGCCGTGTTCGCTTGCCGGAAGATCAGGGTCACGATGGTAGACACGATCACGATGAACAGGGAATAAAGCGCGGGAACCGCCATGATGCTTTGCGCCTCGGTGCCGGCAAAGGTGAAGGCAATGATCGCGATGGCCAGCGGCCCGTTCTGAATGCCCGTCTCCAGCGCCACGGTGCGCGCATTGCGCGGGTGCAGGCGCAGCGCGCGGGCAAAGGTATATCCAACCGTCATGCCGACGACCCCCAAAGCAATGGCCGCGACATAGGTTGCGGGCGTCGTCGTCATCAAGAACTGCCAGTTGCTGGGAACCCACGACACCATGATGAACAAGATGAAGAACAGCGCCAGCGCCGATCCCATGAATTCCGTCACCGCCCCGATGTTGGCGTTCATCTTGCGCAGCGTCATCCCGATGGCCACGGGAACCAGCAGCAGGACCAGCGTGATGATGATGTTTTCGCGCGGAATTTCCAGATCCAGCGCATTTGCGTAAAGCACAAGGATGATGGGGATCAAGACGACCCCGAACACCGTCGAGGTGACGGTCATCAGCACCGACAACGCAAGGTTGCCCTTGGAGAAATAGGTGAAAATGTTCGATGTCGTGCCGCCGGGCATGCAGGCCATGATCAAGACACCGATGGCAATGGCTTCGGGCAGGCTCAGGAACGTGACCAGCAGGAATCCGATGAACGGCATGAACCCGTATTGGCTGATCACACCGATGGCCAAGCCATAGGGCCGCTTGAGGGCGAGCACGAAATCGCGCGGCGTCAAAGACGCCCCCATGCCCAGCATGATCACGAAAATCATCAGTGCCAGCAGCGCCTGTGTAAATGGACCAACCATGCTCTACGCCCCCTTGCCATTGGCCAGTTCTTCGGCACGCAGGTCTTTTCGCAGGATCTTTCCCACATTCGATTTCGGCAGCGCATCGCGAAATTCCACCAGCTTCGGCACTTTGTATCCGGTCAGGTGTTGTTTGCTGTGGGCGCGGATATCGGCGGTGGTCAATCCGGGGTCGCGCTTGACCACAAAGGCTTTCACCGCCTCGCCGCTTGCCTCGTCGGGCACGCCGATGACGGCGCATTCAAGGATGCCGGGGTGCTTTGACAGACACTCCTCGATCTCGTTGGGGTAGACGTTGAACCCCGATACCACCACCATGTCCTTCTTGCGGTCCACGATGCGGAAATAGCCATCCGGGTCCATCACCGCGATATCGCCGGTCAAGAGCCAGCCATCGTGCATGGTCTTGGCGGTCTCGTCCGGCTTGTTCCAATACCCCGCCATGATCTGCGGACCCTTGGCGGCCAGTTCGCCGGGTTGCCCCTGCGGCACGGGCTTGCCGTCCTCGTCCACGCATCGCACCAGTGTGGAAGGCAGCGGAACACCGATGCTGCCAACGCGCGATTTGCCAAGCGGGTTGAAGGTGATGACCGGGCTGCTTTCGGTCAGGCCATATCCCTCGATCAAGGGCTTGCCGGTAATCTCCTCCCACCGCGCGGCGACAGAGCTTTGCAGGGCCATGCCACCCGCGCTGGCGAATTTCAGATGCTTGGGCGGGCTGTCGGTGAACCAGATTTCGTTGTTGAGACCGTTGAACAGGGTGTTCACCCCGCTCATCCACGTGATCTTGTAGTTTTCGAACGCCCGCTTGAGGTTGCTCAGCGGGCGCGGATTGGGGATCAGCACGTTGCGCGCACCCAGCCAGTAGAACGCCAGCAGGTTCACCGTGAATGCAAAGATGTGATACATCGGCAGCGCGGTCAGGGCGACCTCCTGACCCTTTTTCAGATTGTCGCCCAGCATCTCCATGGTCTGTTCCATGTTCACGATCAGGTTGCGATGGGTCAGCACCGCGCCCTTCGAGACACCCGTGGTTCCGCCGGTATATTGCAGGCAGGCCGCGTCATCGGGTGTCATCGCGTTATCGTACTTGTCAGCCTCGATACTGTCGCGGGTGCGCCGCCCGCGTCCGGTGTCCAGGGCGTCTGGCAGACGGACATGCGGCACCTCGATCGGCTTGATCGTCCGGTCCCAATGTTTCTGGACCAAGCCCACAATCCCGCGCGGCATGGCGGGGAACCATTCGGCTATGCGCGTCACGATGATGTTGGGAATGGGATGGCCCCGCATCGCTTCGGGCAGCTTGTCGGCGAACATGTCGATGATGATCAGGGCGTGGGGTTCCGCATCGGCGAACTGCTTGGCCATCTCCTCGGCGGTGTAGAGCGGGTTCACGTTGACCAAGATGCACCCGGCCTTGAACACGCCAAATGCCGCAATCGGAAACGCCAGCCCGTTGGGTAGCTGGATCGCCACCCTGTCCCCCTGGGCCAGCCCCGCGACTTCGCGCAGGTAGATCGCCAGCGCATCCGACATCTCGTCGACCTGCGCATAGCTCAGTGTTCCGTTCATGCCGTTCGGCAGGCAGCAGGTGAATGCGGGCGCCTTGCCATAGGTCTTGGCGGCGCCCCGGATAAGATCCCCGATGGTGCGATAAGACGGCTCTGGCAATTCTGCCCTGACGGACGGGCCATAAAAGGCCGTCCATGGCTTGTCTTGAATGGTCATGCGTCTCCCCTCGCTCCCCGGAGAGGAACCCTATTCATTTCCATCCATTTGAAAAGCTGAAACTGATCGGGCGCCCTTGTCGCCCGCTACGCCTTGGGCATGCCCTTGGTGCGCAGTTGACGCTTTTGGGCCGCGATGCGGAATGGTGCGTTTGGCGCGCCATACCCATTATACCCGTCGCGCCGTTCAACGATTTCAAAAAACACACCGCCCGCGAAGGGCTGTGAATAAAGCTGCAGGAACGCGCCGTCTGCGTCTTCATCGTAAAGAATGTTTCCATCCTTCAGGCGTGTCAGCATTTCAGCCGACAGATCAAACCGCGTGGCAAGGTCGGAATAATAGTTTGCCGACATTTGCAGAGGCGCGAATCCAAGTCCCGCCAACGCCTTTGACGTTTCAAGAATGTCATCCGTCGACAGGGCGATGTGCTGGACGGATGCGCCAAAGCTGTCCGCCAGAAAATGCCCGGCCATGGTGCGATGGGTTTCGGCCCCGTTCAGCGTGATCCGGAACGCGCCGTCGGCGGTTTCAAGCGCCTGACTGCGCACCAGCCCATCGGGATCCACAACATCGACCATTGGCGCTTTTTGCATTTGGAACAACGTTGCATAGAACAACGACCAACTCAGCATTTCGTCATAGCTCATGGTTTGGGCAAGATGGTCGATGCGGGTCAGGCCGGCCCCGGGCGTGGCGTCCCCCGTCTGGGTGAATTCCACCGTCCAGACATCGGCCAGACCGCTGGTCTCGTCGATGAAATGCAAGACACTGCCGCTGAGCCCGCGGATGGCCGGAATGTCCAGTTCCCCCGGACCTGTCGGTTGCTTGAACGGGACCGCCCCCAGACTTGTGGCGCGTGAAACCGCCGCGGCCGCGTTCCCGACACTTAGCCCAATGTCGCACACGGTGGTGCCTTGGGTGATATAGGCATTGCCTGCGTAACCGGTTGTCTCGCGATTGACGACGATGCGAATATCGCCTTGGGTCCAGAGCGACAGCGCCTTGGCGATATGTGTGCCTGAACGCCGGAACCCAAGCGATGCCAGAACCGCCTCAAGGGCCGTCGCCTCATTGCCACGGCTTGCAAATTCGATGAATGACACCCCGGTGACCGGCAGGCGCGCGGGCATATCCGGCAAGTCGATGTTGATCGAAGGCTCGACCCGACGCACATCATCCATCAGCGCGATCAGGGAACGATACCCGTCCTTTGCGATGGTTTTGGCACTGCCGCCACGAAACTGGTCGTTGAAGATCTCAAGGCTGATCGGTCCGCTGTATCCGGTCGCCATGACGGCGCGGGTGAAATCACCGACGGCCAGATCGCCTTCGCCGGGCATGTTGCGGAAATGCCGTGACCAATAAAGCAGATCCATCTCGATCAGCGGCGCATCGGCCCATTGCACAAAGAAGATCTTGTCGCCCTGAATCCGGCGTATGGTTTCCGGATCGGTCTTGCGCGCGAGGGTGTGAAAACTGTCCAGGATCAGGCCGACGTTTTCATGATCCGCCCGGCGCACGATTTCCCAAGCGTCGCGGTGGTCGTTGACATGCCGCCCCCAAGCCAGCGCCTCATAGCCCACCCGCAGCCCGCGTTTCGCGGCGCGTTCCCCCAAGGCGTGAAAATCCCCTGCCGCCCGATCAATGCCGCCAAGTGCGGCGGGATGGCACGACGAGCAGATCAGAACCAGATCGGTTCCCAATTCCTGCATCAGGTCGAATTTGCGCTCGGCGCGATCGAATGCCTTGTCGCGCAACGGCTGCGGCAGGCCCTCGAAATCGCGAAACGGCTGAAACAACGTGATCTCAAGGCCCATGGAGCGGATCAGGTTGCCCACATCGCGCGGGTTTCCGTCGTGGGTGATGAAGTCCTGTTCGAAGATCTCGACGCCATCAAACCCTGCGGCGGCGATCGCCTCCAGTTTTTCGGGCAGGCTGCCTGAGATCGACACCGTCGCGATGGAGGTTTTCATGTGGCGTCCCCTTGCAGCGCACGGCGCAGGGCCGCGTGATTGATCTCCGCCCCGGAAAACAGCGCCCACGCATCGACGCCTTGGCCGAAGAAAAGCTCATAGCCCGAAATCACGGTCAGCCCCGCCCGCTGCGCATCTTGCAAGAACTGCGTTTCAACGGGGGTATAGACGGCGTCAAAGGCCCAAGTGGCCTTGGTCATGGCCTCTGCCGGCAACGCGCTGCCGCCGATATTGGCCATTCCAAGGGGGGTGCAATTCACCAGCCCGTCGGCCCCTTGCGCGGAGGCGACCGGATTGTCAGAGACCGTGATCTGGGTGTCCGTTCCGGCGGCGATCAGGGCATCGGCCAGCGCCTGCGCCTTGGCAAGGTCCAGATCAACACAGCGGATCGCCTTGGCGCCCAGCCCGACAAGCCCGAACCCAACGGCCTTGCCTACCCCGCCAGCCCCGATCATGCAGACCGTGCCGGGGGCGGCGTCGCCGCGAACGGCGCGATATGCCTTGATGAAGCCGCTGTAATCCGTGTTGAACCCGAGCGGCCCCTCCTCGGAGAAGATCACGGTATTGACCGATCCGATCGCTCGAATGCTGGGGTCTTTGACCGTGACATGTTCGGTGACGCGTTCCTTGTAGGGATAGGTCACGTTGATGCCGCGATATCCATCCCCGCGCGCCTTGGCGAAGGTTTCTTCGAAGGTCAGGCCAAGATCGCGGGGGATCAGCCGCTCATAGCTGACTTCAACACCCGACAATCGACCGGCGGTTTCATGCAGATGTGGTGATTGGGACTGCACGATATTATCGCCGATCAGGCCAAGCTTCAGGGTCGTGGTCATGGCTGACTTTCAAAGCTTTTCTGCAAGGCATAGACGCTGTCGGCAAGTATCACGAGGTCAACGCCGACCGCAGTGAAGGCGGAACCACGGGCGATATAAGCCTTGGCGGCGTCGGGCTGCAGGGCCATCAGGCCAACCGGAACGCCGATGCGCTGCAGCCGCTCCATCCCGTCATGGATCGCGGCGACCACATCGGGGTGATCCATCTGGCCCGGTAGCCCCATGCTTGCGCTCAGATCCGCAGGGCCGATGAATACGGCATCGACGCCCTCGGTTTGCGCGATGGCTTCAAGGTTCTTCAGGCCCTCGATGGTCTCGACCTGCACAACCAGACACAATTCATCCCACGCGGTGCGAAAGTAATCCTCGACCTTGCCATAGCGCGTGGCGCGGGTCATCCCCGCCATGCCACGGATGCCATGCGGACCATAGCGCATCGCGCGCACGGCATCTTGCGCTTCCGCCGCCGTCTGGACGTAAGGCACCAGAAGGGTCTGCGCGCCCATATCGAGGATGCGTTTGAACAACGTGGGATCATTGTCCGCAGGCCGCACCACCGTTGACACCTGCGGGTGTGCTGCGATGGCCTGCAACGCGGGCAGAACCTCGATGGTTTCGATCGCGGCATGTTCGCAATCGATCAACACCCAGTCGAAACCCGCGCCTCCCAGAAGTTCGGGGACGCTGTTGCCTCCGATTGTGTTCCAGATCCCTGTTTGGTGCCGCCCGGCCTTCAGGGCCGCTTTGAAAAGATTGGTCGGGTTCTTCATCGGTATGGTCCTGATTGAGCGATTTTCGTCGCGGTGAGCGGTGGGTTAGCCGGTGTAGCCCATCATCCGGGGCAGCCACAAAATCATGTCGGGCAAGAACAGCATCAGCAAAAGCGCGGCCACGAGAACGGCAAGAAACGGCCAGATCTCGGCGATGATCTCGCGCAGGGGAATGCCGGTCACTGCGTTGATGACGAACAACAATATCCCATAGGGCGGCGTAATCAGACCGATCATCGAATTGACCACGACCAGCACCCCGAAATGCACCAGATCAATGCCCAATACCTGACAGGTCGGGATAAACAGCGGCACGATCACAAGGATGATGGTGGTTGCGTCCAGAATGCAGCCCAGAAGCAGGATCAGCAGGTTGACCGCAAGCAGGAACAAGACCGGGTGGATGTCCGCCCCATCCAGCGCGGTCGAGATGGATTGCGGGATCTGCTCGGAGATGACGATGAAGTTCAGAATGAAGGCGCCGCCGATCACGAGGCCCACGGCGGCCGAGGACCGCGCGCTTTCGACAAAGACCTGAAACAGGCCCCGCAGCGACAAGGAGCGGTAAAACAGCATCGCCAGAAGCAGGGCATAAAGGGCGGCCACGGCGGCGGCCTCGGTCGGCGTGGTGACACCGCCATAGATACCATAGAGCAGGATCACCGGCATCAGCAGCGCGGGAAACGCGTTCGCCGTCTTGCGCGGCAGGTCCCGCAGCGGCACGGGCTCTTCCAGTACGAAGCCGCGCTTGTGCGCCAGATAGCCGTTCATCGCCATCAACACCACGCCCATGATCAGGCCCGGCAAGATGCCCGCCAGAAACAGCGCCCCGATCGAGGTATTGGACACCAAGGCATAGAGAACCATCGGGATGGAGGGGGGAATGATCGGCCCGATCGTGGCCGAGGCGGCAGTGATCGCAGCCGCATAGCCACGGCTATAGCGACCATCGCGGGTCATCATCGAGATGATGATCTTGCCGATGCCAGCCGCATCCGCCACGGCCGATCCGGACATGCCCGAAAAGATAAGCGAGGCGACCACGTTGACATGGCCAAGCCCGCCCTTGAAGCGGCCAACGGCTGCGACGCAGAATTGCAGCAGGCGATCGGTGACCGACCCCGCGTTCATGATATTGGCCGCGACGATGAACAACGGCACCGCCAGCAAGATCGTGCTGCCATAGAACCCTTGCAGGATCATTTCCCCGGCAAGTGCCACATCCAGACCCGCAAGGCCCAGATAGACGACCGAGGCCAACAAGATGGCATAGCCGATCGGCGTGCCGATACCGGCCAGAACAAAGAGTGTCACAAGGCACCCGGCGAGTTCAAAGCTCACGATGGCTCTCCTTGGGATTTCTCTTTCGCGGCGGCGGCTTCCATGACCACCTCGATCTCGGTGCGCGGCGGGCCCTTCTTGAGGGTGGTCCAGAACGACCATGCATAGCGTGCGCCGACCGCGATCATGAACACGGCATAGATCGAGAAGATCGTGCGCAGGGGGATCTTGTCACCGGTGATCGGTACCCGCACCGTCGACGTGCGTCGCAGGCGCATGAAGTCGATGTAATCCCATGTCGGCCAGAACGCATAGATCATGCCGATGACGATCGCGGCGGCCGAGATCAGCGCCAGAATGCGGCGGGCCCGATAGGGAACGGAAAGGTAGATGATGTCGAATTTGACGTGGTCATGTTCGCGCACCACGAAGGCGCAACTGAAGAAGATCACCCAGACCCACAGGATCCCGATCAACTCCAACGTCCAGCCCAGCGGTTCGATGGAGGCAAGAAGCGGCAGCGTCTCGGCCAGGTCCAACCGGTTGATGATCCGGGGGGTATAGCGAGATCCGATCTGCAGCAAGAAGGTCACGAATATCGCAGCCAGCAAACCGCCTGCGATGGCTTCGGTCAAACGGGGAAACCACTTGAAAACATGTTTCATCGTCGCTTCCCCGCTCTCGTTTTTCTCAAATACGTCTCAGCGCGGGATCAATTGCCCAGCGCGTTGATACGGTCGAGAACGCCTTCGGGCCATGTTTCGGCGAACTCGCTGCCGAGATAGGCCGCCTGAACGGCTTCGCGGAAGGCCGCGACGTTGGGTTCATAGATCTCCAGACCCTGCTCCTCAAGGAAGGCGACAAGCTCCTCTTCCTTCTGAAGTTGTGCCTGACGGCCCGCCTCTGCTGCGGCATCGGCGGCGGCCTGAACGGTGGCCTGCTGCTCGGGGGTCATGCTGTTGAACACTTCTGCCGAGATCGCGATGTAGTTCAGGTCAACAAGGTGCGAGGTCAGAACGATCTGGTTCGTGACTTCATAGAAACGCGCGTCCACAACGGTTGGCAGCGGGTTGTCCTGACCATCGACGGCACCGGTCGAAAGCGCGGTGTAGACCTCGCCAAACGCCATCGGCGTGGGGGCCGCACCAAGGGCCGAACCCAGGAACTGCCATGCGTCCGTGCCGGGCATGCGAAGGTTCACACCGGCCAGATCTGCAGGCGTCATGACTTCAAGCTCTTCACGGGTCTGGCGCAGGTTTACCTGACGACGGCCCAGATACATGACCGACAGCAGATGAACGCCCAGTTCTTCTTCGGCCAGCGCCTTGAAGGAATCCATCAGGGGGTCATTGAAGACTGCGACCTGATGCGCGGCGTCCTGATGGACATAACCGGCGGTGAAGATCGAGAATTCGGGGAAGAACTGTGCCAGTTCCTGTGCCGAGGTGATCGACATCTCGAGGTTGCCACGGCTGATCGCCTCAAGCTCGGTGCCCTGCGCAAAAAGCGTTGCGTTGTAGCTGGGCTGGTAGTCGGCGAATTCGGCGACCGCGGGGCCGAAGACTTCGGCCATTGCAACCGCACGCTGATCGGTTTCGGACCCGGCCATCGACATGCGAAGTTGGATCTGGTGTGCATCCGCGAATGCGGGTGTCTGCGCCAATACGCCCGCAGCAACCAGTGCCGCCGTCGCAACGCGTCGTGTAACTTTCAGTGTCATGTTTGTCCTCCCAGACGTTTCGCCCCCCTTTTTGGGATGCGGTTTGAAGATAATCAGCCTTCACTCGGGCCGGGGTGCGCATTTGCGTCGGCGCAACCGGATCGTTCTTGTCATGCCACGCTTTGGACAGCCTCCAGCGGTGCGCCGATACGCACCAGCGCTTGACTCTCCGCCGCTTCTTGGATCGCCTCGACGACCTGCATCGTTTTATAGCCTTCTTGCGCCGTTACCAGAGGTTCGGCCTTTCTGCGGACCACCTCGGCGAAGTGCGCAATCTGATTGATCAGCGGATCGGCCGCCCCAAACGGCATTGTCGTGGCCGAGATCGCATTCCACCAGCTTTGCTCACCCTCGTGGCGCCACAGCCGCATATCGGGTACCGAAAGCGACCCCTCCGAGCCCCCGATAAGATAACAGGACTGATGCGTGGACGGGTAGACGGGGTGCTCACGCGCGGTCATCTCCCAACTCCACGGCGAGACGATGCTGTCGGAGACAGTGATCGTGCAGATCGCGCCACTTTCAAACCGTAGCACGGCGGCGGCAAGATCTTCGTTCGCGTAGCCCCGTGCCGAAGGCGCCATCTGCGCCTGCACGGTTTCAACTTCGCCCATGAAGTGTCGCATCAGATCGACATCATGCACCAGATTGACCGAGATGGGACCCGCGCCCTTTTCTTTGCGCCACGAGGCGATCTCGAAATAATCGTCGGGCTTGTAGAACCAGCATGTGCATTGGGCCGCGCGGATATCGCCGATTGCCCCGTCGCGTAGCAGTGCCGCCGCCTTCTGGATCAAGGGATTGTGTCGGCGATGATGTCCCACAAGAACCGGAACACCCGCAAGGTCGGCTGCGTGCGTCAGGGCGGCGGCCTCGGCGCTTGAGGTGGCGAGGGGCTTTTCGACCAGCACGGGAATGCCGCGCGCCACGCACTGCAGCGCCCCGTCCAGATGCAAGTGGGTGGGGGTGGACAAGATCACGCCATCAACGGTTTCGGCGGCAAACATCGCGGCGAGATCGGGGTAAATCGGCGCCCCTTGATCTGGGCAGCCGTTTGGCTCCACGATGGCGGCAAGGACCGTGTCCCTGACCTGAGCAATCGACGAAATGTGGCGTTGCCCCACAAGGCCCGCTCCGACGACGGCAAGTTTTACTGGGTCGCTCATCAGCGCCTCTCGGTTCAACGTTCGGGCAAGCTAACAGATTCTCGGAGTTTCGCAATAATATATGATATTTTTCCAAGTCACCTATTTTTGTGTGGTGATTGAGGCGCTTATGGTGTTCATAGTAGGAACAGAATGAACCGAACTCGGAAAATTCCTGTCATGTCACGCGCAATCGCCACCGTCGGCGCCAGCACTTACGAGCGCATCAAGCGCGACGTGATCTTTGGCGAACTGGCACCGGGATCCAAGCTGAAACTCGATGGATTGCGGGATCGCTACAAGGCCAGCGTCTCTACGTTGCGGGAAACCTTGAACCGTCTGGCCAGCGAAGGCTTTGTCGACGCCGAGGAACAACGTGGCTTTTTCGTACGGCCGGTCTCCAAGAATGATCTGATCGAAATCGCGGACCTGCGCATCTTGCTCGAATGTTCGGCGCTGGAAACCTCGATTGCCGCCGGCGATGCGGATTGGGAGGGCAACCTTGTGGCGGCCCATCACAAACTGCATCTGAGCGAACAGAAGCTGCTGGCCGGAGACGAGTCCCAGAAAGAACTCTGGAAGCGCTACGACTGGGAGTTCCATCAGGCGTTGATCAGTGCATGCAATTCACAAAACCTGATGGCTTTGCATGGAACGATCTTCGATAAATATCTGCGCTATCAAATGCTGGTGTTGACCTATCGCGGCAGCGTGGCCGCCGAAGAACACCGCGAAATGCTGGACGCGGCACTGGCCCGCGATGTCGCGAAATCCGTCACCATTCTGGAACAACACATCCGCAAGGGCCTGAAACACACCTTGTCCGCGATGGCGGGGCAGCAAGACCTGCTGTAGACCGCCGGCGGCGCGGTCGCCGGATGAATGTGGACCCGCCTCGCGCAGACGTTTCATCGCATGCTCAGCGGTCGTGCCGCGACATTGCCATCAACGGCCGCCGCCCGCTCAATGTGCGGCCGTGGTCGGAAAAAACCACAAAGCCCCGCGATGAAAGCAGCATCGATTAGCCTACAGTTTCAGGGACTACGGCCATCTTTGCTATCGACGTCGTGAACATGATCTGAGGCGCAATGGCGGGCCGCATTTGTCTAATCGGGGTACTTTTTGAACGAGGTTCAATCGCCAGATCAACTGACCTGCATTCCGGCAGGGGTCATAATGCCGAATACCGCGCCGGTCGGGTCGGTGACAATCGCGATACGGCCTGTACCTGGAACTTCGAATGGCTTGCGCTTCAGCGTTCCCCCGGACGCAATCGTTTCATCGACCGCCGCATCGACATCGTCCACGGCGAAATAACTCATCCAGAACGGCTCTGCCGCGTCGTCATCCGAGCTTTCGTTCATGTCAATCATGCCCACAATCGGTCTTTCGCCCTTCATCCCAAGCACATAGTCAGGGTTTCCAGGTCCCATTGGCACGCTTGTGAAGGTCCAGCCGCAGATCTTCTCGTAGAACCGCTTCGCGCCTTCGACATCCCACGTCATCAGTTCGGTCCAGAAAACCGCCCCATGTGTGTCTGGCATGACGTGTTCCTCCTCAAAATGCCCGACTTCGGAAACGAATCCCTGAACTGACGATACCACGCTTTGCCCACAATTTCGCCCCGGCAAACAGCAGACGGCGAAGCATGTTGGCGTCCGTTCACCCTTGTTTCCATGACGAAGACGTGACTTTGCGACGTGCTAAGAACGGCAGGCGTTCACTCGGACCGACACATATTCAGCCGCGTTGCTGCATGGGTTGGATTGGGCCCGGACCGGACGTCAGATGCGTCGCAGCATTTGGCCAACCAGATGCAACTTGAACCAAGCGAGTGGTTCCATCCGAAATTCGGATCATGAAGGAAGGCGCGACGCGTGTCCGCCTATGGAAAATTGGCGACGCTTGCAGGGGCTCAAGAAAGCCCACGTCAGGCGGCGAGGGTGCCGTTTTGCAACCAGATGGCCAGCAGAAACCACGAAACAAATTGATTTTACTGGAGGCGAGTATGAGAATCGAACTCATGTGCACGGATTTGCAATCCGCTGCGTAACCACTCCGCCAACTCGCCCACTGTTCGCGTTGCTTAGATTTCCGTTCGCGGAACGTCAAGGGTCGTCTCGTGCGTGGTCGTGCAGCCATCGTGCATCAGCTTTGACGCTAAACTGCGGCGGCTGCATCGTTGATGTTGCGCGGTCAAAACTGTTATGCGAAGAAAAGGTGACGCAACTAGACGGTTTGGTTCAGTTTCATGACAGATTACGCGCAACGCCGGATCATGATGGTCGATACGCAGGTACGGCCATCGGACGTGACAAAGTTTCCGATCATTGACGCCATGCTGTCCGTCCCGAGAGAGGCCTACGTTCCCGAGGGGATGCGCGAACTCGCCTATATTGGTGGCCCGGTGCCCCTGTCCGGCGGCCGGGTCTTGCTGGAACCCCGGACGCTGGCCAAGATGTTGGACGCGCTGGACGTGGCGCCGACGGAAATGGTTCTGAACATCGGCGCTGGTCTGGGCTACACCGCAGCGGTGTTGTCGCGCACCGCCGAGGCCGTGATCGCCGTCGAGGAAGACGCCGACATGGCGCATGAGGCCGAGGCCACCTTGGGCGAACACGGTGCGGATAATGTAGCCGTGATCGCCGGGCCGCTTGCCGAAGGCAGCGCCAAGCACGGCCCTTTCGACGTCATCTTGATCGAAGGCGGTGTCGCCCGGTTGCCCGATGGGATCGCTGATCAGCTGAAGGACGGGGGCCGCGTTGCGGCCATCTTCATGTCGGGGGCCTTGGGTGAAGTGCGCATTGGCCACAAGGCCGAGGGCGTCATCAGTTGGCGTATGGCGTTCAATGCCACCGCGCCCCTGCTGCCCGGATTCGAGAAAACGCCAAGTTTCGTCCTCTGACGGGACTGCCGCCCGGCAAAGTGGGGCAACGCCCGGCACGATCAGGTCATGACCGGATCACCGGGTAGTAAAAAGGATGAACCGCATGCGTCTTGATCTGGTTCGCGTCTTGCTCGTGTCAGTCGGCTTGTCCCTTGCAGGGGGCGCCGGTGCCGATACGTTGCGCGATGCATTGGCCGATGCGTATCGCAACTCGGATCTGTTGGAACAGAACCGTTACCTGTTGCGGATCAGTGACGAAGGCGTCGCCCAACAGATAGCCGCGCTTCGCCCGGTGCTGAGCTTTGCGGCCCAATCCCGATACAACGGGCAGACGCAGACGACGGCCTCCACCTTGTCCCTTACGGCGGAACTGGTTCTATACAACAGCGGTGGCCGGCGCGCGGGAATTGCCGCGGCACGCGAGGCCGTGTTGTCTGCCCGCCAGCAACTCGTGGCGCTGGAACAGCAGGTGCTGCTGGATGCGGTGACGGCCTACATGAATGTCTGGCGCGATTTGCAGGTGGTGGAGGTGCGCGAAAGCAACGTGCGCGTGCTGACCCAACAGTTGCGCGCCGCCGAGGATCGTTTCGAGGTTGGCGAGGATACGCGGACCGATGTCGCGCAAGCCGAGGCGCAATTGGCCAGTGCGCGCTCTGCACTTGCGGCGGCCTATGGCTCTGTTGAAATCAGCCGGGAACTCTTTGCTCTTACCGTTGGGCGCGCGCCCGGCAATCTGGTTGGACCGGGCAATCTGCCGCCGTTGCCGTCAGACGAGGCTGCGGCTGACGCCCTTGCGCGGCAGGTCCATCCCGATGTCCTTGCCTTGCAGCACCAAGTATCAGCGGATGAATTCAATCTGGCCGAAGCCCGCGCGGATTACGGCCCCACCATCAGTCTGGGTGCGGAACGTGGCGAAACCTTTGGCGGCGTGAATGAGGGCACAAGTTCCAGCATCACCCTCAGCCTCAACCAGACCATATATCGTGGTGGGCAGTTGGCGTCGCTGGAGCGGGTGGCATTGGCCACACTGTCGGCATCGCAGTTCTCCCTCAATCAACAGGTGCGTCTGAACCTTCAGGCGGTCGGAAACGCCTATGCCGGCCTGCGCATCGCCTCGGCGCAAAGCCTCGCCTCGGATCAGGCGATTCGTGCCGCGCAGCTTGCCTTCGATGGGGTGCGCGAAGAGGCCTCGTTGGGCGCGCGGACCACGCTTGATGTTCTGGACGCCGAACAAGACCTGCTGGATGCGCGGATTGGCCGGATCGAGGCGCAGACTGATATCTACACGGCCTCCTACCGGATCCTTTCCGCCGCCGGCCTCTTGACGGTCGATCACCTTGATCTTCCGGTGCCGCGCTATGATCCGTCCGATTATGCCGACGCCTATTCCGACGCGCCGGCCCGGATACAAAGCCCACAGGGCGACCGGTTGGATGCCGTGCTCAACCGACTGGGGCGTGATTGATTTTCGGACCTCAAGCCGTTCAATCGGAACTAATTTAGCTATCCATTGTGCGAAACGGCTCCTGCGGTTATTCTCGGTGCAGAACAAAGCCCCTTGCAAGGGGGTGGCTATCTATTGAGGAGTGAAGGCGCATGTCGGACCCCGCAAAATCGTCTGCCGAGATCGAGGATGTCCTGTCTTCCATCCGCAGGCTTGTGGCCGAACATCAGCCCGGTCCCGATGGCTCAGCCCGCCCTGTCTTGCGGGTGCCGGAGGATGACACGCCCGGAAAGCTGATGCTGACGCCTGCCTTGCGCGTTGCCGATGGCGATGATCCCTATGCCACCATTGCCCCAAAGGTGCCGCTCGCTGATGATGCCGGGTGGTCCGCAGATGACCGGCTTGCCAGTTGGGACGAGGTGGGGATCGCCGCTGCCGCCGATGATGAGGTTGCAGTCGCAGCCGTCACCGCCGATGCCCCCCCCGCGCCGCGCCCTGACGCGCCTGTCGACAGCGCCACCGAGACGGTCACCGAGACCTTCACGGAAACCGCAGAAAAGCCTTTGGATGACGCGCATACCGATGACGGCCTTGATGACCTCAACGTGGCGGTGATTGATGAAGTCAGCGACGATCCTGACGCTGATTTGATCTTGGCTGAAGAACTGGCCGAGTTGGCGCGCCTTGATGGCGCGGACCCGGCGGAAGGGTTCGAACCTGAGATCGGCGATGACAACTGGCCCGATGATGGCGCGGGCCGCGTGGCCGCCAATATCGCGGCAAAACGCGGCGCACCTGAGCAACACGTGAATACGCCGCCAACGGATACGCCCGAAATCGCCGACGCGCCCGAGGCGACATCCGCAGCCCGCGAAACAGACGCGTCTGACAATGACGCGGGCGACACCAGCGCCACCGACACCGATGCTGATGATGAGGGCCCGGCGACGGATTTCACCCCCATTTTCTCCCGGCGGCCTGTGGCCCAAGCTGCCACACACGCCGCGGCATCCAGCGATGATCGTGTCGTTGGATTCGATAAAAAACGCGATGCTGCCCCAAAGGCGGGGGAGATGACCCACGACGATTTCGAGGATCTCGGCGAAGAACCATCCCCGTTCACCTTCCCCGAAGGCGATGATAGCGTGCTGGATGAAGAAACCCTGCGCGAGATCATCGCAGACGTGGTCCGCCAAGAACTTCAGGGCGTTCTGGGCCAGCGCATTACGCGTAATGTGCGCAAGATGGTGCGTCGCGAAATCCGGCTGGCGCTTGCCGCGGAAGAACTTGACTAATTGGATGCTTTCGGAACACCGCGGGCCTTGACCCGGGCGCGGCAGTCCCCACTGTTCTAAGCATATGTTTCCTATCCGCGATCATAACCCCTCGGACAGAACGCCGTTCGTGACCTACGCACTGATCGCGATCAATGTGTTGGTTTTCCTGAGTTATTATCCATCACTTGGCGGCAACGAGCGGCTGTTGATGGGTTTCTATGACGAATGGGCGCTGATCCCGCGTGAGGTTCTTTTGGGCGGCGCGCCGGAAACGATCGTGACCTCCATGTTCTTGCATGGCGGGTGGATGCACCTGATCGGCAACATGCTGTTTCTCTGGATTTTTGGCGATAATCTGGAAGACCTGCTGGGCCATGTCGGCTTTGCGGTGTTTTATCTGGCGGCGGGGGTTGCTGCGGCGGTCGGGCAGATGGCGGCCGATCCGGGATCCACGATCCCCATGGTCGGTGCATCGGGCGCAATTGCGGGTGTCATGGGGGGGTATCTGTTGATGTTCCCCAAGGCCCGCATTGATGTTCTGGTGATCATCGTCTTCATTTTCAGGGTGTTCACGGTTCCCGCTTGGTTGATGCTGGGCCTGTGGTTCGGCCTGCAACTGTTCAACGGGGTCGCAATGGACGCGGCGGGGGGCGGTGTGGCCTATTGGGCGCACGCGGGTGGCTTTATCGCCGGTGTGCTGTTCATGCTGCCCACATTCCTGCGTAGGGGCGGCCCGGCCTATTGGGTCGCAACCCACGGCAAACCGCCCCACCACGAGGTGGAATATGTGGTGCAACGTTCCCGGCGCAGCCCGATCCCCACCGTGCGTCAGGTGCGCAGTGTCCGCGACAGCGATCGTCCCTTGTCAGACCTCAGCCGGGTGCCGCACGCGGGCGGGCGACGGGGCGGGCCGTCGCCGTGGTCAGGCGGACGCAACGGAAAATAGGTTACAAAAAATCGGCAAATCGCGGTTTCTTGTAACCTTTAATTTTTGGTAACCGGGCGGGACGCGGGTTAGGCGCGTTCGGAATATTCCATCGTTTCGGTGTTCACGATGATCTCTTCGTCCTGACCGACGAAGGGGGGCACCATCACCTTCACACCATTGTCCAGAATCGCCGGTTTGAAGCTGTTGGCGGCGGTCTGGCCCTTCACCACGGGCTCGGTCTCCACGATCTTGCAGGTGACTTTCTGCGGCAGGGTCGCGTTCAGCGCCTCATCTTCGTGGAATTCGATGTGGATGGTCATCCCATCTTGCAGGAAGGGGCGACGCTCTCCCAGAATCTCGGCGGGCAATTCCACCTGATCGTAAGTCTCGGTATCCATGAAGGTCAGCATGCCGTCGGTTTCATACAGGAACTGCATGTCTTTTTGTTCGAGCCGCACACGCTCCACCTTGTCGGCGCTGCGAAAACGTTCGTTCAGCTTGGAGCCGTTGCGCAAGTTGCGCATTTCCACCTGTGCGAATGCGCCGCCCTTGCCGGGCTTCACGTGGTCGACTTTGACGGCGGCCCAAAGGCCACCGTTATGTTCCAGAACGTTTCCGGGCCGAATCTCGTTCCCGTTGATCTTTGGCATGTGGCAAAACCTTGGCAAAACCTTGAGAAAATCTTGATCCGTGCTATATCTTGACCCGATGATGGTGGCAATACACCGGAACGGGTGTCCGACAGGGACAAGCTATGCGTTGAGCGCATATCACCTATACCAATATTGCAACACAGAATCGCTCAGTTAATGGGCATAACAGGCGGCACGCCGAAAATTGCAAGAGCAAAAATATAAAGGACGACGAAATGCGAGATTTCGTTGATGGTACAGCCTTCAACTACGAACAAGGCCAGCGGTCGCGCAAGTTGTTTGCGGCGGTCGTGCTGGCAGCGTTGGATGACGCAATTGCCGATGACAAGAAGTACGGCAACGGGCCAGAGCAGATTGCCCGTTGGGCACGCTCGCGCGATGGGCGTGAGGTTCTGTCTTGTGCCGGGATCGACCCGAACGAACGCGTGGTCAAGGGCCTGATGGCGTTTGTCACGAACGGTGTGCGGACGTCGGTCGCATTGAGCCGTGAAGAAAGCGAGCGCAGGAACCAAGCCGAAGCGGCTTGATCTCAAGACATATGCTGCCAATCAGAAAGCGCGCCCCGGTCGGGGCGCGCTTTCTGATTCCGGGGTCAAGACAAGCGGCAGCAACGGGTTTGGAAAGCGGCGGGGCAGGGTGATCGCCCAGAATTCTTCGTGCAGCTCGTCAAGGCGCGCGGCCTCGACCAGAAGGCCGCTGTCGAGTTCATCTTGCACGACGATTGGCGGCACCAGCGCCAGTCCGGCATCCTGACGCACCAACAGGCGCAACATAGCCATGTCGTCGGCTTCGGCCGCGATCACGGGAACGATGCCGCGCCGGTCCAGCATGCGGTCGAACCCGGCGCGAAGCGCGCTGCCTTCGGCGGGGACGATCAGGGGCGTTTTCGCAAGCAGATCGTCAAGCGGTGCCCCGGTCACGCGCGCCGCGTGGCCCACAAGGCTGACGGGCTGATCGGCGATGCGGTGTGCCTGCCAAGGCGTGGCGGCATCGTGACGGGGCGGCGTGTTCACCAGCACCACATCAAGGCGCAGGGCCTCAAGTTCGCCCAACAGGTCGGCGAGCGACCCCGCGCGCAGGACGACCGAGACATCGGGGCGCGCAAGCAACGGCCGCAGGAACCCCAGTTGGAAGTTCCGCGAAAGCGTGGCCAGCGCGCCAACCCGCAACACCTGCCGTGCGCCCCCCCGACCGGCCAGTGTTTCCACCAATTCATCGCCCGCCGCAAAGGCGCGATCGGCGCAATCAAGCGCGATGCGTCCCGCCTCGGTCAATACCATGGCACGGCCGCGGCGTTCGAAAAGGGGCAGGCCCAGCCGCGCCTCCAACGCTTTGATCTGCACGGAAACGGCGGATTGCGCGACCCCGATGCGGTCTGCCGCGCGGGTCAGGTTGCCGTCCTGCGCGACAGCGCGAAAAGCCTTGAGATGGGTAAAGTTGAGCTGTGACATTCATTCTATATTAAGAAACGAAAAAGAATAAACAATATATTTTTATTGTATATCCGCAGCCGGTATCTGAGGCAAGCCACATCCAAGGAACGGAGCCCCGCGATGATCATGCTTGCCTATCTTGCCCCACTTGCGCTGTTTGCAGCCGCTGCGCTGGCCCTTGCGGGGCCGGGGATGCGCCCGCGCCGCGCCTTGCTGATGACACATGCCGCCACCGTTCTGGTGATGGCCGTCGCGGTGGTGATGGCGATCGGGGCGCTGGCCCACGGCCCCGCCAGTTCGGCCCTGATCGGCGCGAATGGCATCGGGCTGCAACTGCGGGTCGATGCGGTGTCGGTGATCATGACGATGCTGGTGGCGTTCGTTGGCTGGATCGTGGTGCGCTATTCCCGCGCCTACATGGACGGCGACGCCCGGCAGGGCGCGTTCATGGCCGGGCTGTGTGTGACGCTTGGCTTTGTGCTGCTGCTGGTGACGGCGGGCAATATCGGGCAGCTGGTGCTTGGCTGGATCGGCACCAGCCTGTCGCTGCACCGGCTGTTGTTGTTCTATGGCAACCGGCCCATGGCCCGGTTGGCGGCGCGCAAGAAGTTCGTATTCGCACGGGTGGGCGATGTGTGCCTGATCACGGCCGCCGTGTTGCTGGTGCAGGGATTCGGCACCGGGGATATCGCGGTGATCACCGAGGCGGTCCGCATGGGCACGGTTCCCGCAGGGTCAGGTTGGGCCGCGTTTTGTCTGGCGCTGACCGCGCTGCTGAAATCGGCACAGTTTCCAACGCAGGGCTGGCTGACCGAGGTCATGGACGCGCCCACCCCGGTCAGCGCATTGCTGCATGCCGGAGTGATCAATGCGGGCGGGTTTCTGGTGATCCGGTTCGCCGACCTTTTCCTGACGGCGGCACCTGCGATGCATCTGCTGGCGATTGTCGGGGGGCTGACTGCGGCGCTGGCGTCGCTGGTGATGTTGCTGCAACCGGCGGTCAAGCTGGGGCTGGCGTGGTCCACGGTGGCGCAGATGGGCTTCATGCTGCTGCAGTGCGGGTTGGGTGCGTTCGGTGCCGCCCTGCTGCATATCGTGGCGCATTCGCTTTACAAGGCGCACGCCTTCTTGGGGTCTGGCGCGGTGGTGGATCAGGCGCGCGCCAAGCTGGGTCATGAATTGCGGCCCACGCGGGTTCAGGATGTGATCCCTGCGCTGGCGATGGCGGCCGTGTCCGTTGTCGCGGTGGGGTGGCTGTTCGGCGTCACCTTCGACACCAAACCGGCGCTGGTCGTGCTGGGGGCGGTTCTGGTCATGGGGCTGACGCACCTGATGGTGCTGAGCCTTGGGCAGGTGGCGCGGTGGCCACTGGCGCTGCGGGCTGGGGCGGCAACGCTGGGGCTGTCGGCGCTGTATTTCACCCTGCAATTGGCGGTTGAGGCGCTGACCCGCGGTGCCATTCCGCCGACCGGCACCGTGACCGTCGGGACCGCCATGATCATGGCGCTGATGTTCGGGATATTTGCCGCGACCGCCTTGGTGCAGGTGCTGGCCCCAAGCCGCTTGGCGCTAGGGCAATGGCGCAGCTTCGCCACGCACCTGCGTAACGGCCTGTACGTGACCCAAAAGATCAACAGCGCGCTGGCGCCCCGGCTGACCGCCTGATGGAGGATATTGAGATGACCACGATGCAAACCCCGACCGCCGACGCAATCGCCAAGGCCGCCGACGCCGCCGGGCGCAAGATCGCCCCGCTATGGCCGCTCAGCTCCTTCGTTGCGGTAAATCCGTTTCTTGGCCTGATGGAACAGCCTTTCGATGCCGCCATGGCAGAGGTCGCGCAGACCGCAGGGGCAAAGATGACACTGGATCCGGCGGACTATGTCGCCGCGATCGAGGCGGGCCGGATAACCGCCGATGATCTTGACGCGGCGGCCCGTGCAATGCCGCAGGTCGCGGTCAGCGGCGCGGCCCTTGCGGAGCGGGCGCGCCGCGCGCAGGCCCAGGCCCCACAGGCGTGGCCGACCATGGCGCATCTGGCGGCACAGGCCACAAGACGCGATTGGCCCGGCGTGATCACCACCCAAGCCGCCGCCATTTGCGCGGCACAGTTCGACGGTGGTCAGGCGGCATGGAAGACTGCACACCCCGATGGTTTGTGGGCGGCCTTCAGCGCCGATGCAGCGGCGGATCAAAGCCTTGCGGCGCAGGGGTTGTCCGGCGCGTCGGCGGTCTTTGCCGGGCTGCCTGCCGACCGGGATGATGCGATGGCGTTGTTGGTTGCGCGGTTGGGTCTGTCCACGGATGTCATGGCCGCTTACTTCACCCGCCTGCTGAGCACATTGCCCGGATGGGCCGGTCATGCCCGGTATCGGTTGTGGCAGGCAGAACTGGCGGGCGGCACGGACGCGGCATTGGCCGACCTGCTGGCGATCTTGCTGGCGCATGAGGTGGCGGTTCTGCCGCTGGTTCCTGCGGTCGCGCAAGCCAAGGCCAAGGCCAGCTATGCCAAGGGTGTGCCGCAGGCGACGGCGGACATGCATCTGCTGATGGCGTTGCAGATGGCCTATGAATTCGGTTGGCAACGGCAGACCTTCGCGCAGCTTGGCCAGCCCGTCGCGGCGGCAGCAGCGAAGCGCCCGCCATTGCAGGCCGCGTTCTGCATCGATGTCCGGTCCGAGGTGTTTCGCCGGGCGCTGGAGACGGCATTGCCGGGGGCCGAGACGATCGGATTCGCGGGCTTCTTCGGTGCGGCGCTATCGTATCAGCCGCTTGGGGCCGCCACGGCCACCGCGCGGTGTCCCGTTCTGCTGTCGCCTGCGGGAACGGCCCATGACCATGGCCCAAAGGGGTTGGCCGAAACGCGGGCGACGCGGATCGCGGCGAAATCGGTCTGGGGCATGTTCAAACGGACGGCGGTGGCCGGGTTCGGATACGTCGAGACGATGGGCCTGAGCTATGCGCCCAAGCTGGCGGCCAACAGCCTGCGGATGTCGACGGCGCTGGGTCAGGGGAATGCCGGGCTGAGTGCGGCCGAGGCGCGCGGCATCGCGCCCTCGCTGGACGTGATCGCCCCCGGCGACCGGGTGGCGACGGCGGCGACGATCCTGAAAGCCATGTCGATGACCGGGCCGTTCGCGCGCGTCGTGCTGTTGGCCGGACATGGGGGGCAATCGTTGAACAACCCTCATAACGCGGGGCTGGATTGCGGCGCTTGCGGTGGTCACTCGGGCGAGATGAACGCCCGGCTGGTCGCGATGTTGCTGAATGACCCGCAGGTGCGCGATGGCTTGCCGGGGCAGGGGATCGACGTGCCGGGCGACACGGTCTTTGTCGCCGCGTTGCATGACACGACCACTGATGACGTGCGGTTGTTCGACTTGGGCGATGCCGCGCAAAGCCATGCCGCCGACCTGACAGTGATCCGTGCCGCCTTGGCGCGGGCGGGGGCGCTGGCGCGCACCGAACGCTCTGCATTGTTGCATCTGGAGCCGGGCGCGCCTTTGGCGGACGCGGTGCGGGGCCGGGCGCGCGATTGGTCGCAAGTGCGGCCGGAATGGGCACTGGCGGGCTGTGCCGCCTTCATCGCCGCGCCGCGCGGACGGACGGCGGGTGTTGATCTGGGCGGGCGGGCGTTCTTGCACAGCTACGATTGGCAGGCGGACGCCAAGAACGGCTACCCGGTGCTGGAACTGATCCTGACCGCGCCGCTGGTCGTGGCCAGCTGGATCAACCTTCAATACTACGGCAGTTCGGTTGACCCGAAGGTCTATGGCGCGGGCAACAAGGTGCTGCACAACGTGACCGGCCTGATCGGCGTGATGGAGGGAACCGACGGTGATCTCAAGCCCGGGCTTCCCCTGCAATCGGTGCATGACGGCGAACGCCTGATCCATGAGCCGCTGCGCCTGCATGCGGTGGTGGAGGCTCCGACCGAGGCGATGGGCGCGATCATCGCCAAACACGATGGTCTGCGGTCCCTGCTGGACAACGGGTGGGTGCACCTGTTCCAGATGGACGGGGATGGGCAGGTTGCGCACCAGTACGGTTGTGGTGGAGATTGGGAGGCGGTCGCCCGGCCCGAGGTCAAGCGCGCCGCCGCCTGATGCGAAACGATCCGGATGATCTGACATCTGCCTGAAAATTGGGCAGATGTTGATCTTTGGGGCGGGAATGTTGTTGCGGACTTGCGTCTGGAATGGCTTTTCTTACCGTAAGGTCAAATTTCGGGGGCGAGGATGCTGGATCTACTCTTGCGCGATGCGCGGTTGCCGGATGGTGACGGGGTTCTGGATGTCGCCATCCGGGATGGCCGCATTGTCGACATGCGCCCCGGGATCGATGCCGAGGCAGCCGATGTTCTGGACGCGGGCGGCCATCTGATCTGTCCGCCTTTCGTGGACCCGCATTTCCATATGGACGCCACGCTGAGCCTTGGCCAGCCGCGCATGAACGTCTCTGGCACATTGCTGGAAGGCATCGCGCTTTGGGGCGAGTTGAAGCCGCTTTTGACGCCAGAGGCGGTGATGGAGCGCGCGCTGCGCTATTGCGATCTGGCGGTATCGCAGGGTTTGCTGGCGATCCGAAGCCATGTGGATGTGTGCGACGATAGCCTGACGGCGGTGGAGGCATTGCTGGAGGTGCGCAAACGCGTGGCCCCCTACATCAACCTGCAACTGGTGGCGTTTCCGCAAGACGGGCTTTTCCGCGACCCCACGGCGCACGCGAACCTGATCCGTGCTCTTGATATGGGGGTGGATGTGGTGGGCGGCATCCCGCATTTCGAACGCACCATGGCCGATGGCGCGCGATCGGTCACCGCGTTGTGTGAACTGGCCGCCGCGCGGGGGCTGCGTGTTGACCTGCATTGCGATGAAAGTGACGATCCGCAGTCGCGGCATGTGGAAACGCTGGCTTACGAGACGACCCGGTTGGGATTGGGCGGCCGCGTCGTGGCCAGCCACGTCACGGCGATGCATTCGTATGACAACTATTATGCCTCCAAACTGATCCCGCTGATCGCGGAAAGCGGCATGCATGTCGTGCCCAACCCACTGATTAACATCACCTTGCAGGGGCGATCAGACACCTATCCGCGCCGTCGTGGCCTGACCCGCGTCGTTGAACTGCGCGGGGCTGGCGTGAACGTCGCCTTCGGGCAGGATTGCTGCATGGATCCATGGTACCCGCTTGGCTCTGCCGACATGCTGGAAGTGGCCCATATGGGTGTGCACGCGGTGCCCATGACCAGCCGGGAGGCGATGGCATGGACCTTTGACAGTGTCACCCTAGGCGGCGCGGCGGCGATGGGTTTGGCCGACCCCACGATCCGTGTTGGTGGCCCCGCGACGATGGTGCTGCTGCAGGCGCGCGACAAGATCGAGGCGGTGCGGATGAAACCGACCCGTCTGGCCGTGATCAAGAACGGTGCGATCATCGCGCGCACCCCCCCGAAAATCGCCAGTCTGTCCTTGCCGGGCAGGCCCGATACGCTCGACCCGGCCAGTTATGCGCCGGGGGTCCACATGACCTGAACCCAACCAAAAGGATGCTGCCATGAGTTTTTCCACCACCCGCCGGACCCTGATGATGGGTGCTGCCGCCACGCTGGCGCTGCCTGCCTATATTCGTCAAGCCAACGCACAGACGGCTTTCCGCGTTGCGGGCGTCCATAACTCGCCCGTCGAAAATGCCTGGAACAGCCGGATCCATCTGGCCATGCAAGAGGCCGCAGCCCAAGGCCTGATCGAATATGAATTCTCGGAGGCTGTCGACGCCACCGATTACCCGCGCGCCATGCGCGAATATGCCGAAAGCGGCGTCAGTCTGGTCTGGGGCGAAAGCTATGCCGTGGAGCGGGAGGCGCGTGAAGTCGCCGCCGATTACCCTGAGACCGCCTTCCTGATGGGGTCATCCGGCGGCCCCGAGGGCGACAATTTCGGCGTCTTCGGCACCCGCAACCACGAGGCCGCGTATCTTGCCGGCATGTTGGCGGGCAAGATGTCGGAAACCAATGTCTTCGGTTCGGTCGGGGGCTATCCGATCCCCGAGGTGAACCTGTTGATCAACGCGTTCCGGTCGGGCGTGTCCGAAGTGAACCCCGACGCGACGTTCCTGAACGGATTTATCGGCGCATGGTTCGATCCGGCCCGCGCGCAGGAAGCCGCGATTGCCCAGATCGACGCCGGTGCCGATATCCTGTTTGGTGAGCGGATCGGGACGGCGGACGCGGCGCAGGCGCGTGGCGTCAAGGCGATCGGGTCGTTGATCGACTATACCCCACGCTACCCCGGCACCGTCTTTGCCAATGCGATCTGGAACTATGGACCGACGATTGCCGCCGTGGTCGCAGATGTGCAGGCGGGCACACCCGTTGGCCGTGACTATACCGAGTATTCGTTCATGCAATACGGTGGGAATGAGTTGATCTATGTGGCCGACGAAGTCCCGGCTGATGCGATCCCCGCGATGGAAGCCAAGCGCGCGATGATCCAGGCGGGCGAATTTACCGTGCCGATCAACAACGACGAACCGGCCTGATCGTTGACGGACGCCACGGCCCTCAGCAAGGCCATCACGGACGGGCACACCACTGCCCGCGCCGTGATGGCCGCCACGCTTGCCGCCATTGACCGGCAGGCAGCATTGGGGGCCGTGGTGCGCAGTTTGCCGGAGGCGGCGTTGCTGTCTGCCGCCAGCGCGTTGGATGCAACGCCGCCCGCATGCGCGTCACCATTTCATGGGATTCCGATGCTGGCAAAGGATCTGGGATCTGCCGCCCGTGGGCTTGCGCCCTGCGCTGGGTCGCCGGCGTTGCGCAAGATTGTCAGGGATCCCGCCACTGACAGCGATTTCATGGCCGGGCTGCGCGCGGCTGGCCTTGTGCCGATGGGCCTGTCGACCGTGCCCGAGTTCGGCTTTGCGCTGACATCGGAGCCACCGGGCGTGCCGCCCGCCGTCAACCCCTTTGATCCCGGCAGATCCCCGGGCGGATCGTCTGGCGGGGCCGCGGCGGCGGTGGCGGCCGGAATCGTGGCCGTGGCGCATGCCACAGATGCGGCGGGATCGATCCGCGTTCCTGCCGCGTGCTGCGGGCTATGGGGATTGAAACCGTCGCGCCGTGCAACGCCGGGGGGGCCTGATTACGGCAATCACCTGATGGGCGTGGTGGGCGAACTGGTGCTGGCAAGGTCCCTGCGCGATGTGGTTCAGGCGTTCGGGGCCTTTCACCCGGACCGGGGCGATGCATTGTTGCCAACCCGGCCCCGGATTGCGGTTGCCATTCCTGATCGGTGCGACGCGCCGACTGCAAAAGCCACGCGTGCCGTCGCGGCCCATTTCACGGCCATCGGGGCGGAGGTCACGATAATGCCCGCGCCCGACGCCTTGGGGGCCGAGGCCCATGCCCTTGTCGGGCGCATCTTGTCGGTGTCATTGGCCGAATGGATGGATGCGCTTGGGATTCCCGACACCGATATCACGCCCCTATCGGCCGCCAACGCCGCACGGGGGCGGGCCATGACGGGACCAGAGGTCTTTGGCCTTGCCCGCCGGGTGGAACAGTTCACCGATCGCGCCGCCGCGCTGTTCACGGATTTCGATGCGATCTTGATGCCGGTGCTGTCGGGCCCGCCGCCGCGTCTTGGCGCCTTTCCGTTTGAGCATACCGATGTCGACGCCCATCTGGCCGCGCTGGAAGCGCTGGCGCCGAACGCCGCGATTGCCAACGCCGCCGGTCTTCCCGCGCTTGCGCTGCCTGCGGGCATGCATGATGGCCTGCCCGTCGGCGTGCAGTTGATGGGGCCTGAGGGGGCGGACGCGATGCTGCTGGCCTTGGCAGCCCTCATAAACGACCGCCTTGCGCCGATACCCTATCCCGCGCCCATCGCCGGACTGCCCGAATGACGGCCGTTCTGGAACTGACGGGGATTACCAAGCGGTTCGGCGCGCTGACGGCGAATGACGATGTGTCGCTGTCCTTGGCGCAGGGTGAAATCCTTGCGCTTCTGGGGGAAAACGGCGCCGGCAAGACGACGCTGATGAATATCCTATTTGGCCACTATGCCGCCGATGCGGGCGATGTGCGGGTATTCGGCCAGACGTTGCCTCCGGGCCGCCCGCGCGCGGCGATCGAGGCGGGCGTGGGCATGGTGCATCAGCATTTCACGCTGGCGGCCAATCTGAGCGTGCTGGACAACGT
>Ga0075467_10000319_pt1 | contig 36913 bp, 34 predicted proteins | sample DEB08_DNA_9_FD_75067 | JGI IMG/M metagenome (GOLD analysis project Ga0075467, IMG submission 75067) | Aqueous microbial communities from the Delaware River and Bay under freshwater to marine salinity gradient to study organic matter... | ecosystem: Environmental > Aquatic > Marine > Coastal ... | reverse complement strand
CAAAAACATGTATCTAATGAAGGAAACGTAAATTATAAAGGATTCAAAGCAGACAGAAAAGCAGTATTAAACTACATTACAAGTTTAAGCGAAAACACACCAAATGATTCATGGACAAAAGAGGATAAGTTGGCCTATTGGATTAATGCATACAATGTCTTAACTGTAGATTTAATTTTACGTCATTATCCTATAGAAAGTATCAAAGACATAAAAAAACCTTGGGATCAACGCTATTGGAAACTTGGAGATAAATGGTATAATTTAAACGAAATAGAGCACCAAATTCTGAGAAAAATGAATAAACCTAGAATTCATTTTGCTATTGTTTGTGCTTCATTTTCATGTCCAAAATTACAAAATAAAGCCTTTGAGCCCGCAAATTTATATACACAACTTAGCAATGCTACTAAATCATTTTTAAGTGATTCTAAACGAAATAGTATATCAGAAAACAACATAGAATTATCTAAAATTTTTCAATGGTTTTCTAAAGATTTTAATCAAAACGGGGGTTTAATAGGTTTTTTAAATCTATATTCAGATTTGAAAATTTCAGAAAAAGCTAAAAAAAATTTCAAAGATTATGATTGGACTTTGAATGAATAATTATAGGATGAATCATCAAATTTCAATTATCATTCCTGTTTTAAATGAGGAGACTTGTATAGGTAAACTATTAGAACATTTACTCGTAAATTCTTCTGCTAAAAACATTTCTGAAATTATAGTTGTTGATGGTGGTAGTTCTGATAACACTATAAATATTGTTAAAGCATTTTCCAATTTCACACGCATTGACAACAAAGAAGCCTTTAGCTATATAGACAATAAAATTTTAGAGAATAAATCGGTTTCTACTGAAGTATCAAAGACTCCTATCAATATTTTAGATTCAGAAAAGGGGCGTGCTAAACAAATGAATTTAGGAGTTAAATCTGCTGCAGGAGACATTCTTTATTTTTTACACGCAGATTCTTTTCCTCCCAAATGTTTTGATACCCTAATAATCAAAGAAGTTGAAAAAGGAAATCAAGCGGGTTGTTTTAGAATGCAGTTTGAAAGCAAACATTGGTGGTTACGTTTAGCAAGTTGGCTCACCAAATTTAGATGGCGAGCTTGCCGCGGTGGAGACCAAAGTCAGTTTATAACTAAAACGCTTTTTAATGATATTAAGGGCTTTGACGAAAACTACATTATTTACGAGGACAACATTTTAATAAACGAATTGTATGCTAGAAACCAATTTGTTGTGATTAATAAAAAAATTAAGTCTTCTGCCAGAATGTATAGAAAACATGGGGTTTGGAAACTTCAATATTTCTATTGGTCTATTTATATAAAGAAATGGCTTGGAGCAGATTGTGATGCTTTATATGATTATTACAAAAAGAATATTGGCTAAATTAAACTTACTTATTCCTTCCCTTCTCATCTGGATATAAAGCCGGTAAATTATCACTTTGAAAAACTTCCTTAGTATTAACATCAACGCCTGATAATTTCCCTGTAAATGCAGCTCCAGTATCTATATTCCAGACATTTATAGCCTGCATTGGAATATCATAATTAAAGTTAATAGTTGGAGTATGTCCAATATAGATTTCTTTATAGTGTTTCAGTCTATTAGGATAAATTGCCGAATCTTTTTCAATACGTTTATCCATAGTCAAGGCCATTTCCCATAGCGTTCTATCAAAATAGAATGTAGTTTCAAAAACCTCTTTAGTAACACCATGCATTGATGTAAATCCTGCATGAAGAAACAATCTATTTTCATCATCTATAAAATACAATGGCATATTTTTAAAAAATTCTAAATGTTGTTTTTTATGGTCTTTAGAAAAACCTTCATAGCTTTCTATAGTTTCCTTTCCGCCATGCATATACCAAGTAGGATTGACATCGGCACCTCTTAGCCATTCTTCACACCAAACATCATGATTCCCTTTAATAAAAACACAATTTATGTTTTCAGAAAGTTCCAGTAAAAACTGAATCACTTGAGCAGATTCACTCCAGCCATCCACATAATCTCCAACAAAAATTATAGTATCTTCTTCCTTAACTTTTATTTTATTTAAAACTTGAACCAAAGCTTTTAATCCACCATGGATGTCTCCTATTGCTAAAACGCGCATACAAAATCTGTTTTTTTACAAAACTAATAGATTTTGTTAAAAAAGAAACATGCAACTCAAATTTATCATAATTAATTTAACGATAGAATCAACTAATTAAATGTTGGTTATTTTTAGGTGAAAATACATTAAGCCACTAAAAAGTAGCACCGAGAAAATTAAAAAAGTACTTGTAGCAAATCGAGGCGAAATCCCATCAAAAATTTTAGAGCGTTTACTATAAACTATTAAGCATAAAGAAACTAATTGAAAAAAAATAGGAATTATTTGGGTTGTAACATTATTATCCTAAGAACGGTACACTAGCAAAGCAAATTATAGAGTCATATACTTTATTCTATTCATTAGTAGTTTTATACTGTTTACGTAATAACGCTTCAGCCGGTTTGTTTTGAGGTGTAAACATAAAGTTTTCCTTACCTCCTACTTTATCATGTTTATGAAACCATTTCCAGATAAATCCACCTGCAAACCAATCTTCTTCCCAAAAGGTTTCAAACAAGGCTTGTGTTGTATTCGTTTGAGCCTCAAGATTTACTTGATTCATGCTTCTATCACTTATCCAAGGTGTTTTTCCTGAATAATCAACACTTCTATACCCATACTCCGTAAATAAAACAGGTTTATCATGTTTTTGAAACATTTTGTAAATCACCTGCTTATGAGTTTTCCAACCTTCCAAAGATTCTTCAACTGTTGGTGTTTTACTATCACTAACTGGAAAATAAGCATCTACGCCTATATAATCTAAATCGGTCCAAAAAGGTGTACGCTTAAACTCATCCCAATTTGCGGCATAGGTTAATTCTCCTTTGTACTTCGTTCTTATTTTTTTGATTAAAGCAAACCAATACTTAGGTCTGTTTTCTATAAATTTTTCTAATTCTGTACCTATGCAAAATAGTTCTGCTTGAACAGTATTGGCTAATTCGGCATATTCTAAAATAAATTTTGAATAGGAGTCTTCTAAAATTTTCCAATCAGCTTCATTTTTCATCTCTATAAATCCTGTAAACTCACCACGCCAAACCCAAATTTGAGGTTTAATCATAATTTTGATTTTCTTCTTCCTAAGCTCATCAATGTATTGTTCAGCCCCAGCCTTAGTTTCACCAAACCATTGTCTGTCTGTATTGTGAATAATCTCTGGGTGCTCTAAGTTTTTTATAAACCCAAATGGCATAATGGCTGCATAATTTGCATTGACCTTTACAACCGGATTAATATGACTCTCATTTACAGCATCTCTTGAAGCAACAAAACTCACACCATTAATTTTACTAGACTGAGTTTTACAGGACTGCAAACTTAAAATTGATATTAAAATCAAAAGTTTAAATGGCTTCATAAATCATGTTTAAGTCCCTAATTTACTATTATTCATTAAAATAAGGCTCTTAATAATATGTTAAAGGTTTTTCGATACCTGAATTCGCACCGCTTACAAAGTTACTATAAAGCATTTCTAAGTTCAATGTTTGACTTGATTGATACTTTCCGCCAAAACCAAAAACTATAAGACGTGAAAATACTAGTTTGAGTCCTTACAAAAAGTAATCAATTTAAACTTGTTCTAAATTACATACCCATAATTAAGTTCTTATCTTTAACTTCGACCTAATACCTCATAACATCCAAAATTTATGCAAGAACATATTGTTATTATAGGAAATGGAATTTCAGGCGTAACCGCTGCTAGACATATAAGAAAGCTTTCTGATAAAAAAATCACTATTGTTTCTGCGGAAACCGAATATTTTTTCTCCCGTACTGCCCTTATGTATATATACATGGGACATATGAAATTTGAACATACACAACCTTATGAAAATTGGTTCTGGGAAAAAAACCGAATAGACCTTAAAAAAGGGTATGTTAAAACTATAGATACAAATTCAAAAACACTTCATTTTGTTAAGGGTGATTCGCTTAAATATGACAAACTCATTATTGCAACTGGCAGTAAACCCAATAAATTTGGCTGGCCAGGACAAGATTTAGAAGGTGTTATGGGTATGTATCATAAACAAGATTTAGACAACCTCGAAAAGCATGCACCAAATAACAAAGTATGCAAAAGAGCTGTGATTGTTGGTGGTGGTTTAATTGGTATTGAACTTGCTGAAATGCTTAATTCTCGAAATATTCCTGTTACTTTTTTAGTAAGAGAAGATAGTTTTTGGAACGGTGTTTTACCTATTGGCGAGAGCGAAATGATTAATAGACATATAAAAAACCATCATATAGATTTACGATTAGGTAATAATTTAAAAGAAATTATTTCTGATGAAAATGGAAAAGTAAAATCCATAATTATTCAAGAAACGGGCGAAGAAATCCCATGTAATGTCGTTGGTTTAACCGCAGGTGTTTCACCGAACGTTGATTTTATAAAAGATTCAGAGATTGAAATAGGAAGAGGCGTAAAAGTAAATCGTTACTTAGAAACTAATATTCCAGATGTCTATGCTATTGGCGATTGTGCAGAACAACATGAACCTATTGGGAGCCGCAGACCGATTGAAGCTGTTTGGTACACAGGGCGTATGATGGGTGAAACTTTAGCCCAAACCATTTGTGGAAATAAAACTCAATACAAGCCCGGACATTGGTTTAACTCTGCTAAATTTTTAGATATAGAATATCAAACTTATGGTTGGGTGTTTGCAAAACCAAGAGAAAATGAAGCACATTTCCATTGGAAACATCATAAAGAAAACATCTGTATCACAGTTTCTTACCGCAAAGACACCAATTTATTTTTAGGAATAAATACGTTTGGAATTCGTATGCGTCATGAAATTTTCGACAAGTGGCTGACTGAAAATCGCGATATGGATTATGTGATGAGCTATCTAAAAGATGCTAATTTTGATCCAGAATTTTATAAAGCTTATGAGAATGAAATCCTAACACAATACAACAACACATTTAACACCAAACTTGCACCACAAAAAAAGAGTTGGAAACGCATTTTTAGTAAAGCCTAATCTTAACATTTTCAATTCAATCAAATTACACAAGCACATGAATGCAATTAAACATATAGGATTAGTTATTTTCTTAATAGGACTAGCCATTTTCTCCGCTTTACCCGTTTTAGGAACGTTCAACTTAAACGAAGCTTCTTTTAACAACATCGTTAACGAGAAGAATATTAAAAGTGACGTTTTTATAAATGATATAAAATCAAATATTGTTGGTCAAGACTTTAAAGGTATGCAAGCCATATCTCCTAAAATATCTAAAGCCTTAAATAACGCCAATGAAACGCATATAAAAAACAAGGAATGGGATAAAAAAATATACATCAAGTCTAGTGACTTAGCAGCTTTAATTGGCAAAAAATCGGCTAACGGATTTATTGCTACTAATAAAGGTTTAATGTGGCTATTAACTTTTGGATTAGGAATAATTGGTGCTTTAATGTTCATATTACCAAACGTCATTTTACTGGGTAAAAAGGGTATAAAAAACGACGGTATTTATCATGAAAGCGCTACAAATCGAGGTTGGATCGGTTGGATGGTTTTTATCTTTTTAGTTTCATTCTATTTGGTCCTTTATTTTGCCTCAGAATATACAACCAATTGGACTCTTTTAGTCGATCCAATTAGTGAAGCATTAAGCGGTAACCCTGCTGGACATTGGTTTGTTTACGGCTTTATGTATTGTGTGGTAATGACGGTAATGGCAGTAAGAATGTATATAAAATACCGTCATAACATTTATCAGGTATTTAGAACTACATCGGTTTTATTCTTTCAAATTGTGTTTGCATTTATCATTCCCGAAATTATGGTAAGACTTCAAATGCCTTACTACGATTTTAAAAATGCCTTTCCTTTAGATTACGATTTCTTTTTCCAATGGAATTTAAAAGACCTTATAAACAATGGTGGCATAGGCATTTTTATTATGGTTTGGGGCATTGTTTTAACCTTAGTTATTGTACCAATAATGGTCTATTTCTTTGGTAAACGTTGGTATTGCTCTTGGGTTTGCGGTTGTGGTGGGTTAGCAGAAACACTTGGTGATCCTTACAGACAACATTCAGACAAATCGTTATTCGCCTGGAAAGTAGAACGCTATTTAATCCATACGGTGTTACTTTTTGTTTTAACAATGACTGCTATGACCTTGTATAGTTTCTTTAGTGAAACAGGAACAGTTTTTGGGATTAAAACATCAACTGTCCAAAATATTTATAGCCTAGTGATTGGTTCTATTTTTGCTGGAGTTATTGGTACAGGGTTCTACCCTATTTTTGGTAACCGTGTATGGTGTCGTTTTGGTTGTCCGCTGGCTGCTTATTTAGGATTTGTACAACGTTTTAAATCTAGATTTAGAATTACTACCAATGGTGGTCAATGTATTTCATGCGGAAATTGTTCCACCTATTGTGAGCAAGGTATTGACGTAAGAGCTTATGCTCAAAAAGGCGAAAATATTGTACGTTCGAGCTGTGTTGGTTGCGGGGTGTGTTCGGCGGTTTGTCCTCGTGGCGTTTTAAAATTAGAAAATGGCCCAGAAATAGGACGTATCAATCCTACCGAAATATTATTAGGAAATGATGTTGATTTAATGGATTTGGTGAATAAAAATTAAAATACTCAATACCGCTATTTGGTTTACTATTATTTCTTGCCTTAAGATTAACGCTGAAAATACCTATTGAAGAAATTACAATAAAAATCACAACATCGTATACGAAGGCTTGACTCCAAAACAACCAAAAAATAAAGTTTTGGAAGTTCTATGACGGAAACGGATATTATCTCATTTATAAAAACGAGAAATCAATAGCAGCTTCAAGATATAAAGCAAGTAAAAAAATAAAATAATGGATTACCTTTGTGTCCTTTAATAGGGAAATTAAACTTAGTGATCTTAAATGACCAAAATAAAAGTTATCATTCCAGCTTATAACGAAGCAGATTCTATAGCTCATGTTATTAACAACATTCCAAATACAGTTGACGAGGTTATTGTGGTTAGTAATACTTCAACCGATGATACCGAAGCTAATGCAAAAAAAGCAGGTGCTACCGTTTTAAAAGAAACCAATAAAGGGTATGGTTATGCGTGTTTAAAAGGCATGCAACACATTGCTAATCAAAACGAAAAACCAGATATTATAGTCTTTCTTGATGGCGATTATAGTGATTACCCAGAAGAACTAACCAAACTAGTGGCGCCCATAATTAATGACAATATAGATTTTGTAATAGGTGCTCGAGTAAAGCAACTCAGAGAAAAAGGATCTATGACGGTACCGCAAATTTTTGGTAATTGGCTAGCCACAACTTTAATGACTTTATTATTTCGTGCTAATTTCACAGACTTAGGTCCTTTTAGAGCCATTAAATATGAAAAGCTACTAGCACTTAATATGGAAGATAAGACTTATGGCTGGACGGTAGAAATGCAACTCAAGGCGCTTAAGCAAAAACTGACATATACCGAAGTGCCAGTAAATTATAGAAACAGAATTGGTGTTTCAAAGGTGTCAGGTACAGTAAAAGGTGCTATATTTGCAGGCATAAAAATCTTAGGTTGGATTTTTAAATACAGTTTTAAAAAATGATTTTAGAAACACTAGTTATAGTCCTATATACTATATCGCTTTTGCTCATATTCATGTATTCATTGGCGCAACTAAACTTGTTATTTAATTACCTGTCGTCTAAGAAAGTAAAAGACGATTCTCCTAAATTCGATTTATCAAATCCAGACGAAATTCCATATATCACCATACAACTTCCAGTTTATAATGAGATGTATGTTATGGAACGCTTGTTAGACAATATTGCTAAAATTGACTATCCAAAAGATAAATTAGAAATTCAAGTTTTAGATGATTCCACCGATGAGACCGTTGAAACTACTCTTAAACACGTACAAAAACTTCAAGCCACAGGCTTAGACATAAAACATATAACCAGAACAGACCGTAAAGGCTTTAAAGCTGGCGCATTAAAAGAAGGATTAGAAACAGCAAAAGGTAGCATCATTGCCATTTTTGATTCTGATTTTCTACCTCAAAAAGACTGGTTAAAACGTACCGTCCCATATTTTAAAGACGAAGCCATTGGCGTAGTACAAACCCGTTGGGGGCATATTAACCGTAACTATTCTATACTTACAAGAATTCAAGCCTTCGCACTCGATGCGCATTTCACACTAGAGCAAGTAGGCAGAAACAGTAAAGGGCATTTTATCAATTTTAATGGTACCGCTGGTTTATGGCGTAAAACCTGTATTATAGATGCCGGAAATTGGGAAGGCGACACCCTAACCGAAGATCTAGACCTTAGCTACCGCGCTCAACTTAAAAACTGGAAATTTAAATATTTAGAAGATGTAGAAACGCCTGCGGAACTACCCATAGCTATAAGCGCTGCGCGTTCGCAACAATTCAGATGGAATAAAGGAGGTGCAGAAAACTTTCGTAAAATGATGGGGCGCGTTGTAAAAAGCAAAAACATAACGGCCAAAACCAAAGTACACGGCTTACTGCATTTATTAAACAGCACCATGTTTTTAAACGTGCTTATCGTTGGGGTTTTAAGCATCCCTATGCTCTATATAAAAAACGAATATGCCCATTTACGCCCGTACTTTTACGTTATGAGCTTCTTCGTAATGAGTACCATTATCTTTTTTATATGCTACTGGTTTATGTATAAAAACATCTATGGTGGTGGTTTTAAGAACTTTATAAAATACATAGGCATGTTCTTTGTCTTTTTCTCAATAGCCATGGGCTTTTCATTGCATAATTCCATTGCTGTTTTAGAAGGACATTGGGGTAAAAAATCAGAATTTGTACGTACACCAAAATTCAATATAAGTAAGTATAAAGACAACTATAAAAATAACAAATACATGAAACGCACCATTTCCATTCATGTTATTTTCGAAGGGTTACTTATGCTCTATTTCGGTTTTGGAATGTACAGCGCCTTTATTGTAGGCAACCAAGGTGGCGATTTCGGACTCTTCCCCTTTCACCTCATGTTATTTGTAGGCTTTGGCTATGTCTTTTTTAAATCTATAGCTTCTAAAGTTTAAACTTTTTTTGGACGTTACCCAAGGGTCGCGCTTTCCGCTATATCTTTATTGTGCTGAACTTGTTTCAGTATATCATCACTATTTTCTATATTTTTAAAATGTGATTAAAATCAAACTTATTGTTCAGCACAAAAAAGGATACCGCTGCAATCGCTAACGCGGAAAGCACGTTTCGTTTAACAATCAATAAAATCAGAACTTCTTGTTTTTAAACAATAGTCAAATAATATTATATTTACCAAATGCTTTTAAACCCAACGTTTTTAAAACTTAATAAAACACCATTACTATTGGTATTATTAAGCATCCTATTCTATGGGGCGTTTGCTTATGATTTAGTGAGAACAGATTATACAAAACTCATCATGCTTTATAGCGCACTGTTCGTTTTGTTCTATAAATTAGTACAGTATTTTAAAAGTAATACCCGATTTTTAACTTATTTAGCTTTTGGGTTTCGAGCCATTTTCATATTGGCTATACCGAATCTCTCACAAGATTTCTACCGTTTTATTTGGGATGGTCGAATGATTTTAGAAGGTATAAACCCCTATTTATTTACTGTGGAATCTTTTATAAGCCAAGGGGAGTTCCCAGTGGCAGACGCCCAAGCATTGCGCACAGGTATGGGCGAATTAAATGCCAGCCATTTTACTAACTACCCTCCAATAAATCAACTCTGTTTTACTATTGCTGCACTATTTGCTGGCAAAAGTATTTTAGGTTCGGTCTTCGTCATGCGATTACTCATTATTGCTGCCGATTTTGGAACCCTTCACTTTGGGAAAACCCTTTTAGATAAACTGAATATTCCAGTTTATAATATCTTCTGGTATATATTAAATCCGTTCATCATTATAGAACTTACAGGCAATCTCCACTTTGAAGGCGTTATGATTTTCTTTCTAGTGTGGGGTTTATATTTGCTTTACATTGGGAAATGGCAATTCGCAGCAGTGGTTTTGGCCCTATCTATTTCAGTTAAACTGATTCCGTTAATCTTTTTGCCTTTGTTTTTTCAATGGTTTGTGAAGCGTAATGACAAGGATAAAGAGACTTTGACTGTACTCAACTTGACAAGATTGATTGGATTTTACGCCATAATAATCATTACCACGCTCCTACTTTTTGCGCCTTTTTATTCCTCAGAATTTATACACAACTACTCAAAGACGGTGGCGCTTTGGTTTCAAAACTTCGAGTTTAATGGCAGTATGTACTATATAGCGAGAGAAATTGGATACCTATTTAGAGGTTATAACGAAATTGCCATTATTGGAACTGTAACACCCATACTTGTTATTCTCTTTGTATTAATCATCACCTTTTTTAGAAGAAATAGAACTCCCATTACACTTATTACAGCCATGCTACTAGTATTGTCATTTTACTATTTTACAACCACTACGGTGCACCCCTGGTATTTGGCTACGCTTTTAATTTTATCGGTATTTACTAAATATAAATTTCCATTGGTTTGGAGCTTTGTGATTATACTCAGTTATTTGGCTTATGTAAACCTTAATAAAGCTGACAAATCTGAAAACCTCTGGCTTATTACTTTAGAGTATGCTATTGTTTATGGTGTTTTTATTTGGGAAGTGTTTATAAAAAAGGTTCCCAAATTGGAAGCCTAAACTATTATATTATAAGATATTGAATTATACTTTCACTCCACGCATTACAAGAGCTCTTCATAGCAAGAATTACAACTTTTCTAGTTTCGTAATAGTTCGCGTTTCATCATCATCCTGATTAAATGTGATTTTAAACATCGTGCCTACAAAAATTTCAGCGTTTAAATCGAAAGCAGCCAATACCAAATCATAAATTTTTTGAAACGATAAGACTTGCTCTTCACCATTTCTATCTTTAGCTACAAAGTTATAACTAGCATCTTGATGACCATTATAAGTGGCGTAAACAATTAATCCTTCTTGATTTATTGATGAATTAATAGCTCTGTTACATGGTTCTAAAGTTTTAAACCCTGAGAGTGTTAAAAAAAGCACCATTAAACCACTTAATACAATTATTTTTTTTGTGTTCATTATATGAAAATTTAAAATTTAACTAATATTCTATTCGGAAATGATTTAAACTAGGCCCGAATTATTAGTGACAAATTCCATTAAAATAACTGATAGTCAGCATACTAAATATACGTTTGTTTCTATTATTTGGCTAAGTTTGTGCAAACAAATATCACCTAAATATGTTTTCTGGGTTCTTAAAACATTTAAATTCCAACATATAATCGTTAGGATCTTTTATAAAGAATGAGTTATGTTCTCCAGATTTATCTTTCAGAAATTTGTTTTCCTCAACTACATCCAACTTTTTACTTCTGAGCTTAGAATAAATCTCTTCCCAAACATTTACTTCCAATACGATACCAAAATGGAAAGAAGGCAATATTTTGCCCTCAAAGACATAATTCGGATTATTAAAATTGAATTTTTTTGCTTTTATAAATGTTAACTGATTTCCAAACAGATTAATATCTACCCAACTTTGGGTGTTTCTGCCTATAGTAGCGCCAATGTTCTCGATATAAAAACTTTTGGTCGATTTTATACTTTTACACGGTAACGACACATGAAATAATGTTCTCATACTTATTTATTAAAGGGGGTTTAAGACTCTCTACTCTGTAAATAGGATCATCATTTCCATCTTCAAAAAACATAATTCCGAAATCCCTATCAATTAAACTTTTGTCATTCGTTAAGACGTATTGTTTTAAAACACAATGATGCACTCCCTCAAAGGACAGCTCCTCGCCATTTTCAAAACAAAAATTATAATAACCGTTTTTGTAAGACTTAAAAGCGGCAGTTCCCATAATACTAAACTATTTTAATCGTTGTCTTCTTTGTCTTTATAACCTATATCAGGATCTTGAACAGCTTCTGGATCATCGTTATCAAAATCATCATAATCATCTTCATCATAATTTTCCATGGTTAGAGCCAATTTAGAGCTCACTTTTACTAAATACATAGTATCTTCAGTAGTGACTTCAACAGCCTCAATCAAATCATTATGTTGGTTTCTAAAAGATATAATTTGGTCATCATCATAACCATCAGGGTACCTTTCAACTAATAAGGCTAAAATTTCTGGAGTCAACTTTTTAAAATCTACAATGACACGTTTTAAATTATCATTCCTATTTTTCATGGTTGGGTATTTGATTTGTTTACTTATAAGAAAGATACACAAAAATTAAAAGCGCAACATAAAATTACATTATTTTTTATATAAATTTTGAAGTGCTAATTGCTTCTAAAAAAAATAAAATAAGGGGGTATAGACTTAACTGTATATTATCTCAACAAGAATAAATACTATTGAATATAAAGTTACTTTGAGTTTTTTATAGCGTTACCATGAATGTCAGACTAGAAGTTTATCTTGAGAAAAGTCGAAAGGCTGTAAGTTTTCACTTGTGCTTAGCTATAGGATTTTCATTGCGGTCGCTAAGGCAAAAAACTCTACAAAACAAGAAACTTTCGTTATCTTGTACGTTATGAAATCACTAAAAATGAATCACAACATAAAATCTATCAGAACATTTATTGGTGCAAAAAACTATAATCTTTCAAGACAGTTTTATTTAGACTTCGGATTTGAAGAAATTAAAATGCCTTATAAAATGTCTTATTTTAAATGCGGTGAATTTGGCTTTTATTTACAAGATGCTTACGTGAAAAGATGGGTTGATAATTCTATGATTTTTTTAGAGGTACAGAATCTTGAGCAACATTTAGATGATATTAAAAAGCTTAATCTCATTACTAAATATCAAAAAGTAAAAATATCAGAAATCCAATATAACGATTGGGGTAACGAATATTTTATCCATGACCCATCTGGGGTTTTATGGCATATTGGAGAATTTAAAAACTCTCATTAAAGCATCTTCAAGGTATTCAATTCCTGCTCTGTTAAGTGTTTCCAACTACCGCGTGGAATATCTTTTTTGGTTAAGTGCCCAATAGCAACACAATCCAAATTAATAATTTCGTATTTAAAATACTCAAAAATAGAACGGATAATAGTGTTTCCTGTATTCTTGATTTTCAAGCCTACTTCTTTTTTGCTAGCGCCATCTATATAGCTAATCTCTTCAACCTCAACAAGTTTTCCTTCAATCTTAAAGCCTCCTTGAATTATTTTCAAATCTTCTAGCTTTAAGTTTTTATCTAATTCTAAATGAAATAAACGTGCTACACCATGCTTAGAATTTGTGAATTTACTACTTATAGCATCGTCATTAGTAAACAACAACAACCCTTTTGAGTTTCGGCCTAAACGCCCAATTGGTTTAATACGTGAGGATGTAGCATTAGCCACTAAATCCATAACTGTTCTTCCTTTACCTTCGCTTGTAGTCGTAGCAAAACCCTTTGGTTTATTAAGTAACACATAAGCCTTTTGCTCTGGATTAATACGTGCACCATCATAACGCACCTCATCTTCTAACTTCACTTTGTAACTCATTTCAGTAATCACTTTACCATTAACAGTTACCAAACCAATTGCAATATGGGCATCTGCTTCACGACGTGAGCAAATACCAGAATTAGCTATATATTTATTCAATCTTATTTCACCTGAGTTATTTGAAGATTGCGATGGTGTATTTGTTTTTTTAACTGGCGTATTTCCTTTAGCATTGCTTCTAAAACGTTTACTTTCCGCACCACGTTCTGATGGCTTTCCTTTTCCCTTACCCCCTTGTTGTCTGTTCATTACTTATAATTTTGTGCAAAGATAGATTTAAAATTATGATATACTATTTTAGATTACCATTTTGTTACTTCTGCGTTAGGGATTGCAGTGGCATCCTTTTTTGAAGTATGAGAAAAAGACCTGCATGCCAGCAGGCAGGTATAACGAAACATTTATGTTCATGAATTCAATAATCCAAAATAGAAGTCCATGAATAAAAGCACCACCTACAGGGAAACGCACAAATTATTTAGATACGATTTAAAATAACGCTTACATCTATTAAAAGAATACTAAATACGCCTGCTAGAATGATAAATTTTAAAATATTATGCAATATTAAATAGTGGATTTTGGTTTTTGACATCCATAACAAGCATAGGAAAACAACTAGCAACAACAAACTTAAATAGAAGAAGAAATACATATATCCCACTCCAAAATGAAACAACAATAAATACGTTGGAATTAAAGTTAAAGCAGCCAAAACGGTTAACATAACTTTAGATGTTTTTTCTCCATAAGCTACTGGAATTGTTACATAATTTTGTGTGATGTCTCCTTTTATATTTTCTAAATCTTTAGTCAATTCTCGCATGGCAATCATTATAAACAAGAAAACGGCATGCACAAAAATTACCGTTTCAAAATTTTTATAATACAAGAAAATGGCAAAAAAAGGTGTTATCGCTAAAATTGCTGATGTTAAGTTACCAATAAATGGCAATCGTTTTAGCTTATGCGAATAAAACCAAATACCAAAAATATAAATAGAAAAGAATGTTACCGCCTTAAATGATACATAACTTGCCATGATTGCAGCTATAAAATTAAGTATAAAATAAAACGAAAGCTTAGTGTTTTGACTAACCAATCTATCTAATGTAGACTTAATAGGACGATTTATTAAATCTTTTTCGGAGTCGTAAAAACTATTAATAATATAGCCTCCTGCGATGGCTGAAGCTGATGCTAATACTAGCATGAGTAAATTTAAATCGAAAACGACCTCTTTTACAGTTTTGTTATGTGCTAAAATATAAACAGAAGTAAGATATTGAGCTATTACAACAACAAGAATATTATAGCCTCTAACCACAGAAAAAAGACTAAAAAATTTAAGTATAATATGTTTCTGTCTTCTTGATAACATCGGCAAAAAATTAATAAGATCCTGAAATAATCCTTCGACTGCGCTCAGGATGACATTTCTGGATGACAGTATATGAAGTTTAGAAGTTGTAAACGACCTCTAATTTATAATGAGACAATGATTGTTTTGCTATTTGAATATCTTTAGTAAAACCCAGGATATAGCCACCACCACCAGAACCACAAAGTTTTAAGTAGTACTCATTGGTTTCAATACCTTTTTCCCAAATTTCATGAAATTGCAGAGGAATCATGGGCTTAAAATGATTTAAAACGACTTTAGACAATTGCTTAGTATTACTAAATAACGATTTTATATCGCCTTTCAAAAAATCGTCAACACATGCATCGGTATGTTTTATAAACTGATTTTTAAGCATACTGCGGAACCCTTCTTGTTTCATTTTTTCCATAAACAAGCTTACCATAGGTGCAGTTTCGCCAATAATACCACTATCTAATAAAAATACAGCCCCTTTTCCTTCGCTTTGTTGAGCTGGAATACCTGTAGCTTCAATATTATCTTTAGAATTGATAAGGATTGGAATACTTAAATAACTATTTAAAGGATCTAAACCAGAAGATTTTCCATGAAAAAAAGATTCCATTGCAGAAAATACCGTTTTTAGCGTTAATAGTTTTTCTCTAGTTAAATTTTCTAGAACCGTAATTTTATCAAAAGCATACTTATCATAAATAGCAGCTACTAAAGCACCGCTGCTGCCTACACCATACCCTTGTGGAATAGAAGAATCAAAATACATTCCTGAATTAACATCTTCCAGTAATCGTTCATTATCAAATCGAGCTATATCATTACTTATACCTTGAATATGAGAAGCAAATCGCTTTAAGCTCTCATTAGATTTTATAGCCTCTTCAGACGGATTTTCATCTTTCTTTAAAGCACCATTATAGAAATTGTAAGGGATAGATAAACCTTTAGAATCTTTTATGATTCCATACTCTCCGAAGAGCAATATTTTTGAATAAAATAAAGGTCCTTTCATATGCAACTTGTGATTTGGTTAAGCAAAATTACAACAGTTTTGCCCCAAAACCAATTTTATCGTTAATATACTGACCTTTCTGACAAAATGCAACCAATTCATTTTGAATGAATTCTAACACCTGAGAAGCCTCACCTTCAGGATATAACACATGTACATTGGCTCCAGCATCCAGCGTAAAACAAATTTTAGAACCCGAAGACTTGCGGTAATCCCAAATTTTATTGATAATTTCTAGAGTGTTTGGTTTCATTAAAATAAAATACGGCATACTAGTCATCATCATTGCATGAAGTGTCAATGCTTCGCTTTCAACAAGAGCAATAAACGCATCTAAATCGCCTTCTTTCAATATTGAAATCATATCAGAAAGGTTGTTATCTGCTTGTTTAAATCGTTCTTGAGCAAATGGATGACCATACATTAAATTATGACCAACAGTACTGCTTACTTGCTTTTCTCCTTTATCAACTAACAAGATAGTGTCTTGATAGTTTTTGAAATTTTGATGAACATCATTAGGGTACTTTACACCGAATAAATCTGAACTTCCTTCAATCCCATCATGTTTTCCCCAAACCACTAAATCGCCTTCTAGACTTCTACAAGCACTTCCAGAACCTAATCGCGCTAAAAATGACGCTTTTTTCGTGAAGTAAGTTTCATCAATTGACCTTTCGGCCGCGCTCAAGGTGACATCAGATTCTATTATAAGTTTTTCAATACTCATTAAGCCCAATGCCAGAGCACTCATTCCTGATGCTGAAGATGCAATACCAGAACTGTGCGGAAAAGTATTAGACGTTTCAATCTTAAAATGATAATCTTTCAGAAAAGGCAAATAGTCTTCAACTCGTTTAAAAAACGTTTCAATTTTCGGCTTGAAATCGTCTTTTTGTTCGCCATCTAAAAATACTTCAAAAGAAAAACCATCTTTATTCGTTTTTTTTGAAAAAGTTAAATTAGTAGTGGTTTTACAATTATCTAGTGTAAAACTAATGGATGGGTTTTCTGGAATTTGATGTTCCTTTTTTCCCCAATATTTAACTAAAGCAATGTTACTTGGTGAAGACCATGAAAAGCTTCCGTTTTCAAGTGAATTAGTATAGGGTGTTGGAATAAAATGTTTTTCTGTCATGGCAATGTTCTGCTAACAAAGACTATCTAAAAAGAGTCTTTAAATATTAGTCAATTAACTTTTGGCTAAAATAGTAAATATCTAGTGGTCTTTTTTATTTACTGAAGACATTGCAATTAACTTCACAATAGTTTTATAATTTCTTGCAGTAGCTGTCGTTTTTAATTTTCGTTCAAAAAAATTACTGTTGAATTTAGCGTTACCATAACCTACAGAAAAATAAATACACGACTCCGTTATAATAAACTCCTCATTGGGGTAAGAAATTTGAGAAACATCTTCAACCAAATTCTTATCTAGAACAGTATATAGCATGGTAAAATAGCAATTGACTTTCTTTCCTTCAGAAAACGGACACTCATCAAAAATTTGCTGTAACCCTTCAGGAGTATTTACTAAAACTGGCACTTCAAACCCGAAATGCTTATTAATAGCATCATGAATTTTTAATTCCAGTTTTTCTTTATTTCCCTGGGAAGATTGAAAAACCACATTTCCACTTTGAATATAGGTTTGCACATTCTTTAATCCTTTTTTAGAAAGTAATTCTCTAAGTTCTGCCATTGGGATTTTCTTATGCCCGCCGACGTTTATACCTCTTAAAAGTGCGATATAAGTTTCCATTTATGTAGAAATATTTAAAGCAGCAATATAGGCGCCTGTCCAAGCATTTTGAAAGTTAAACCCACCAGTAACAGCATCTATATTTATAACTTCACCGGCAAAATATAGATTCTCGATTCGCTTACTTTCAAAAGTTTTAAAATTGACCTCTTTAAGGTTTACACCTCCCGCAGTGACAAATTCTTCTTTAAACGTGCTTTTCCCATCCACATTAAAAATGGCTTCAGTAAGTTGACTTGCTAAACTTTCTAATTGCGACTTATTTAAATCTGCCCACCGTGTTTCTTCATCCATATTGGAGGCTAAAACCAATTTATGCCAAAGCCGTTTTGGAAGTTCAAATTGTGTTGATTTGAATACTGTTTTTTTGGCTAAGTCTTGCTTCAAGGTTTTTAAAATTTCCAAACACTGTTGAAAAGACTTTTTAATGAAATTTATTTCAATCTGAAATTTGTAATCTCTTTTAGCTAATTCTAAAGCTCCAAAAGCAGATAACTTTAAAATTGATGGTGCACTCAAGCCCCAATGTGTAATTAGCAAAGGTCCTTCACTCCATAAATCGGTTTCCAAAATTTTTACTTCAACATTTTGAGCTACAACTCCGGGAATATCCTGTATACGCTCATCTTTAATATTGAATGTGAATAATGAAGGGACAGGTTGTGTAATTGTATGCCCTAAATCTTCCAAAAGTTTCCAGATTTTCGGATTGCTTCCCGTTGCTATTAAAACTTTTTTAGAAGAAAAATCACCTTGAGAGGTTTCGATATGAAATACTTCATGTTCTTTTGAAATAGACTTGACTGCGTGACTATATAATACATCTACATGACGCTTTTCAGCTTCATTCAAAAAACAATCGATGATAGTTTGTGATGAATTAGTTACCGGAAACATTCTCCCGTCTTCTTCAATCTTAAGTTCAACACCTCGTTTTTCAAACCATTCAATGGTATCGCCCGTCATGAATTGATGAAAAGGTCCTAATAATTCTTTTTCTCCCCGTGGATAATTTTGCACTAATTCTTGAGGAATAAATTCTGCATGCGTGACATTACAGCGCCCACCTCCAGAAATTTTTACTTTGGCAAGTCCATCTTTTCCGCGTTCTAATAAGGCAACTTTTAAACTCGGGTTTTGCTCAGTTATATTTATTGCGGCAAAAAAGCCTGCGGCACCTCCGCCTATAATTATAACGTCTTTATGAATCATAACCTATCTGGGAAATCGGAAATCATCCCATCTACTCCATAAGATTTTATGCGTTCTATAGGGTTTAAGTTGTTTACTGTATAAGCGAATACTTTATAATCTATTTTTAATTCCTCAACAATCTCTTGGGTCAACATGGTGTAATCTACATGTATAGCAACAGCCTTTATAGTTTTAGCAAAATTAACGGCAGTCTCTATATTCCTCTCGGTAAGCACTGCTAAAGGTATTTTATCGTTTATTTTGTGCACAGTTTCTAATAAATCTTTTTGAAAACTTGAAACCATGATATTATTATACTCCCAACCCTTTTTATCGATAAAAAACTGTATTAATCTACTCGCCTCTTTTGCAGTATCTTGTCCTTTTAATTCAATATTTAATAAACATTTGTTATCTACAAAAGCTAAAACCTCGGACAAGGTTGGAATTTGACAATGTCCTTTAACCACAACTCGTTTTAATTCTTTGAGCGTATGTTTTGAAACTTCACCAGTGCCATTCGTCATTCTATCTAAAGTAAAATCGTGAAAGACTACCAATTGTCCAGACGCACATCTATGGACATCTATATCAATACCATCAACACCTAACGCCAATGCCTTTTTAATAGACTCTAAAGTGTTTTCTGCCATATGGCCTTTGGCTCCTCTATTGCCTATTTTTAAAACAGGTATACTCATTGAAAATGATTTATTAAATTTAATAATATTCTGTGTAAATTTAGCATTATAAATTTTGACTACCTAAATGAATAAACTTCTAATTTTAATTTTTTTGATTGTTTCTGCTTGCAATACTGGAAATCTAAACGTTATAGCAGACTTGCCAAAGACTTTAAATGAAGTTTCTGGAACTGAAACAACATCAAACATAGACTGGGTTTGGATGCTAAACGATGGTGGCAACAAAGCTAGAATTTATGCTGTAAACAACAAAGGGAATATTAAAAAAGAATTAAAAATTAATGCTCAAAATAATGATTGGGAAGACTTAACATCTGATCAAAATGGCAACTTATACATAGGTGATTTCGGAAATAACGACAATAAACGTAAAAATTTAGCTATATTAAAAGTTAGTGTTGATTCACTGAAAAATAACGGCAACATTAATATTGAACGTATTTCATTTAAATACCCAAATCAGACAAAATTTCCACCAAAAAAGAAAAACATGAATTTTGACTGTGAATCATTTTTTCATTTTAATGATAGCTTATATTTATTTACTAAAAGTCGTGTAAAAAACAATTTTGGAAAAACCAAATTATATAGAATTCCTGCAAAAGTAGGACATCATGTTGCTGAATTTATCAGTTCTTTTAACTCTTGTAACGATTTAGGTTGTTGGATTACTTCAGCAGATATTAGTAATGATGGTAAATCCGTCGCCCTTCTTTCTCCAAAATCTGTTTTTGTCTTTACAAACTTCACGAAGAATGATTTTTTTAGCGGAACCCTGAAGCAATATAATTTTTCTTTTGAATCACAAAAAGAAGGCGTCTGTTTTAAGGACAACCAAACTTTATATATTACGGACGAAAAAGCACATGGCAAAGGTGGAAATCTGTATGAGTTTAAATTAGACTAAAATCCAAAACCAACTTTAAAGGCCAAACGTAATCCATCATCACTATTAAAAGCAGATAAGTTTAATGTTAGAATATCTGCAGCATTTGCAAAAACACCACCACCTATTGATGTATTCCACATGTTTGAATTAAAGGAATTGTTATTTAAAACCAGTTCATCATCAACCCAAATACGTCCATAATCAAAACCAGCATAAATACCTATATTTAAAGGAAGTAGCCCTGTTTTAACTTTACGCAAGTTTAAACGTAAATCGGTGTTTTGATAAAATGAATTCTTACCAGAAAAACGTTCGTTTCGATAACCACGTAGCCCATTATTTGCTCCTAAATTTGCCGCTTGATAAAACTCAAAATCATCGCCAAAAATAAGATGCGCTTTTGCATGCGTAGCAAAAACAAGTTGACCGCTATGCACTAGTTTATAATCAAATCCAAGTTCTGGTATAAAATAGGCAAATCCTTTTGACTCCTCTAAATTAGAGGTATAACCAAATTTTAAACTGGTTTGCATTCCTAAAGTAGGAAATGCTTCACTATCTTTGTTTTGATAACTATACATAGCCTCAATTCCAACAAAATCTTCCTGATTTTCTTCTCCGTTAGCTACATAAAATGTATTTATATATCGATCACTCGTTTTTTCAACTTCAATAGACTCATAACTTAAACCTAATTTAAAATGCGCGCCTAACTCACCTCTCCAATTTAATGATGGTGCAAATTTTAGTGTACTCAATTTTACACGATTATAGTCTAAATCATAATTATCCTCATCATCACTATTTAAATTTGGTGTACTATTTCCAAAACCAAAGAAATTAATAGCATAATTAGGGCTTGTATATTTAGCATTCAACCCTAAATTCCATGAACCAATTACATTAGCAAATTCACCATTATATTCAAAATCGAATCCACTTGTAGCAAAATAATACGCTCCAGAAAAAGTATGTTGAGAACTAAACGGATTACGTTCAAAACCATAATTGGTAAGTGTATTTATAAAACCTATTTTAAAACCATCGTCTGGGTTGGCTCCGATTAACGGCGTAAATTGATTGGTGCTATTTTTAGGTTTGGCATAATCATATATATTTGTTTCATAATCATCAGTTAAGTTTTTGCTTCCATTATTGGTTGTAAACTCATTTTTCTTAGACTTGTAATCATACATTTTAACTTTCTTTCCATTTTCAATGGTATATGTATCATTATTTTGCCCGCCTATTAGCCTCAATTTAATAAGGTTATCTCCCTCTCCAATAACATTAAACACATCATCATCATCTAATCCATACACCCAAATTTCTTTGGTATCTTCTTTATTGTATGTCTTTTGATGTAAAACTGTTCCTTTCTTACCATTCTTAATGCGATATGCTGATAGTTTGGTGTTTCCGTTTGGCATACGCTCAATTTCAAACAAATCGTCTTTATCGGTTCCTTTTACTAGTGGCGTTTTATTAAGCGCCTTATAATATATGTTTGCTATTTCTGGGAGATTTTTAAGTCGTGCTTTCAGCACCCGCTTTATCTCTTTAACCGTTTGGCCTTGAACTTCTTTCGGAAAATTCTTAAATGCATTATCAATAATAGCATCAGTCAAGTTCTTTTGAATGAAAGCCACCTGCTCTTCCCATTGTTTTTTTGTGGTTTCATTGAGCAACATCATATCCAACGAAAATGGACTAAAATTAAATCCTTTTACATTTCTAACATCATCATTAAACCCTTCCATTAGTTTCAAAGGCGGTACAATGCGAGTAGCTAAATTCATTAAAGCACCATCTCCCATAATAGAAAATGCCTGATCTCTATCTCTCGGAATTGGTCTATAAACAACTTTACCAGATTCTTTAAACTCAGCCCAACGCCATTGGTCAACATGCCTATCCCAATCACCAACTGCCATATCAAATAATCGAGCTCTTAAAAACATCTCGTCATCAACTTCATACTTTTCGTCTTTACGCAGCTTCTTCATTAAATCGTTAGTATTTTCAATTTTATTTGAGTTCCCAAAACTTTTAAGGTTTCCATGACCATCAGATACATGCTCTTCTATCATATATAATTCATCTCCAAAATCTTGATTAAAACTCGCTAAAGCATTCTGTTTTGGAACAAAATATAATACAGGATTGGTATGGTATAAATTAACTGCATCAGATAAATCACCAGTTACAAATGGCGCATAAGGGTGTGACCCTGTATAAAAATCTTGTAATAAACTTTCGGTAGCTGTTCCATCAAACTGCCCTTCGATATACTGATCTTTAAAAGCCATTGCTTGTAGATACACCGTAGCACTTTTTCTGATGGCACGCATAACATAGCGTTTACCCTCTTTATTTATAAATTGAAGCGATTTTGATTGGTGCCCACCTCCTTTTCTTGTTGGTGTTAAGCCTCCAAACAGGGTGTCTAAATTAACCGTTGGCACTTTTACTTTTGCACCATAATATATTCTATAACGTTCTCCCCAAATATATTTATAGAATCCACTTTTAGCGATTTCTTTTTCAGAATACACTGACGCCGTTTTTTGGTCAGGAAAAGAATCCTCATAAGTGGAAATATTATCTTCTTTATCTTCTGAAAATACTTCTGTTTGAAAAACAACTTTACCATATTGAGCTGAATAAAACCGAACAACTGATGACCCATCTTTAAACACATCTAACCTTACAAAACCAGAATCGCTTGTAGAAAACTCCCCATTTACATTGCGAGTAGCCGTCGATTTCGAGCCTGCGCCACTAATGATTTGCGGCAAATTATCTTGAACTAAATACTGCAAACTATGTTCATGTCCAGATACAAAAAGGGCTTTATCATTTTCTTGAGCTAAGGTTACAACGCGTTTTTTAAAGGCATTGTACTTTTTGTTTTGCAAATCGGCAGGAGACACTCCACTCGTTTTTCTTAGCACATTTTTTAAGGTTCCTAAAACAGGAATAGGTTTTAAATGAGACATAAAATCATATTGTCCGCCATGAGGCCCATTGGTAAACATTGGATGATGCAAAGCGATAATAGTCGTTTTTCCTCTAGCTTTTTTAATTAAACTTTCTAATTCTTCAAAAAACTTAAATCGCGTTTTAATTTCGCAATCATCATTTATTGTTGGGTGTTTATCCCAGTTTGTTAAATACCATTCAGAATCAATAATAATCATAACGATATCATCTGAGATCTCCACTTTTTCAATTGGGCAACCATTTTCCGGTAAAAATGTGTTTTTTCCAAGAGCGTCTTCAATGTATTTCTCTTGTCGTTTTAAGCCTTTTAAACCATCGCTATACCAATCATGATTTCCTGGAATAAAAATAGCTTCTCCTTTAAAATCTTTTACAGCACTAGTTTGTGCCTTTAACTGATATTCGGCGAAAGCCCTACTCTCATGGTTTTTTCCTGGCAGACCTTTAGGATAAATATTATCACCTAAAAAAATAGCAGTACTATTTTTTGATGCTTTATTTAATTCAGACTTAAAAGCCTTTAATGCCTCTGAAGATGATCCTATAGGAGAATTACCTGCATCACCAATTAAATAAAAGGAATGTGCTACTTCTTTATCTGGAAAAGCAGCTTGTTTAATATCATCTTTATATTGAGACTTATAAGTTGCACAGGCGTTTAGGGAAATTATTATAACGAATAAAAATGTTATTTTTTGAAACTTCATATTAGGTTGGATAAATTTTTAAAGATAATAATTACAATTTTATTTAGTGCCAATTTAATGAACTTCGCTCTTTCCAATAGGCTTCTGGAGCTTGTTTTAAAGTTTTTAGCAATCTCAATTCTTCAAGAGTAAAGTTGAAATTTAAAGTTTTTAAGTTTTGTTTTAAATGTGTTTTATTTGAAGCACCACTAAGTACATAAGTTGGTTGTAAATTGTCCATTATAAAACGTAATGCGATAGCATCAACCCCAACCTCATACTTTTTTGATAACGCTTCTAAAATGTTATACACTTTATTATACTGCTGAAATTTTTCATTTCGAAATACGCGTCCGTTAGCTAAAGCTTCTTTGATTACAATACTTTTACCTTGCTTTAACACGTCTCTTAAAATTGAATAAGCAGACTGATCAAACACATTATAGGTTACTTGAAAACTATCAAACAATACATCGCCATTAACTTTAACATCTAAAGCTGTTTTAATGACTTCTTTTTGGTTTGCGCCACTAGTAGTAATCCCAATATGCAATCCTGTATCTTTTTTTATTTGATATAATTGATTTAGAACAGCTTCATTTTTCAAAATGCCACTTTCAAAAGTTGCTGAATGTACTTGATAGTATTTTAGCTTTGGAAGCATCTGTTTTGAAACGTCCCATTGCTCTTCAAGCTTCTCAATAGCATGATCTTTTACTTCATGCTTTCCATCAAAACCCAACTCCCAATTAGCTACATAAGTATACCCCCATTTTGTGCCTAAAAGAACATCAGAATAACTATTTGCATCATTCCATTCCTGTAAAAAAGCTTCGCCGTTACCATAAGATGGTGCTGTATCGAAATACCGAACTCCCAATTTATAAGCTTCATTTAACACAGAAAAAGTATTCTTTTTTAAGGCTTCTTCAGATCTATCAATCGAATTATCTGTTCTAATATTTATATATTCTGGTCTTCCTAAAGCCGCTAAACCTAATCCTATTTTGGTTTTTGTCATACTAATGCTTGTGGTCGTATTTTACTTGACAGGTTTCGCAGGTATAAGAATCTTTATCCACAGTAATTTTATCTAGTTTTCTAGCAACATCATGGACAAAAGTATTGTAGGTTTCAGTACTTGGATTTCCTTTCTCTCCTTTCATAAACTTATAGTGCTCGCCTTCCCATTCTTGTCTTCCCCAACAATTTGGGCATACGCCTTCAGGAGCATTTCCTGCTTCTTTATTTTCTGATTTTCTTTTAAAATAAGCCTTAATGTTTTCAATTAAATTCATGATAATTAATTTATTAGTTCTGTTTCAATAATGACTTCACTTTGCAGCGTTTTATGCACTGGGCACTTCGACGCTATTTCTTTTAATCTTATTTTTTGTTTTTCATCTAAATTACCAACAAATTTTAACTTTTTACTCATGTGGTCCAAATAACCAGATTTTTCCATGTCTAATTCTAATTCATCACTATGCTTTTTAGCGTGTGAGATGTAGACAAAAACTTCTTGTAAATCCCATTTTTTTAGTTGCGCATAGATTTTAAGTGTCATAACCGTACATGCAGCTAATCCTGCACTTAAATAATCGTAAGGTGATGGTCCAAAATCGTCACCTCCAATACTCGCCGGTTCATCTGCTATAAAATTGTGTTTTTTAGTTTGAATGGATGTCGTAAAATTATCTTCAACTAGATTTAAATGTGCTACCAGCTGCTCACCTTTGGTTTCTAACATAGAGTTATCTCGCTGTTCAAAATAGCGTTGTACCCAAGTACCAATAACATTACCAACATACAAACTATCTTTTGAATTTGAAAGTAGATGATCAGCATCATCTAAACTCACAAAACTTTTAGGATGATGCGCACCATGATATAGTTTGTGTGCATTATCTACTCCCACAATTTGATCAAAAGGTGCATGCATAATCAACAGAGGCTTGCGCAAGTTTTTTGTGATTTCTGGCAAATCAATTTTACCAAAATCTTCCACAAATTCTTCATTGATTTTGAATGGTCTGCCCCCTATATTTACTTCAACTTCGCCTTTCTCCTTCACCTCTTCAATACCATGCGAAAATAAATGTGTCACATGACTTACCGTTGCAGGAGCACCAACTGTTGCAACCGCTTTTATATTTTCTAATTTAGATGCTGCAACAATTACAGCAGCTCCACCAAGCGAATGCCCAACTAATAAACCTGGTCCTTGATAATGTGCTTTCAAATAGTCATTCACAGCCATTAAATCATCAACATTTGCAGAAAAATAACTTTCGGCAAATTCACCTTCACTTCTTCCTAAACCTGTAAAATCAAAACGTACTACTCCAAATCCATGACTGGTAAGCGATCTGCTAATATTTTTTACAGCACCTAAAGCAATGCTACAAGTAAAACAATGCGCGAAAATAGCGTAGTACTGTGGTTTTTGATCAGCGGGTAATTCTAAAAACGCCTGCAACTTATGTCCTTTTTTATTTTGAATATTCAGTTTGATACTGCTCATTTTCTAGATGTTTTAACTTGTTTTTATTAGTGTAATTTGAAAATCGTTTTAGCAATACTTCCAATTTTGGATTAATAAAACGCTCACAAAAAGGCTTTTCTGGATTATTATAATAATAATTTTGAATTTGCTCTCGTGAGGCTTTGAATGATTCAAAAGGCAGAACTTCTGTAATCAATTTATTCTCAAATTGATTTTGAAGCGATTCTAATATTTGTTTCGCTTCCTGTTTTTGTGCTTTTGAAAACACATATACCGCAGAACGGTATTTGGTGCGCATGGAATGATTAGATGTACTTTTATGAGTATGAGAATGAATTTCAATTAGCATTCCCAAAGACATGTCTTCAGAATTAAAATGTACAATAACCGCTTCTGAAAAGGTAGTATTATCTCCTGTTGAAGACACAAAACCTTGCTCCACTTTTGAAACACCAACTAAAGATTGAAATACTGCTTCCGTACACCAATGGCAACCGCCTCCCAGAGCTATTTTTTGTAACACTTCCATTACGAACTGCAGGACAACATGGAACACCCTACTTTATCTCTTGCCCAATCGGGACGTTTCGCAAACCATTTTTGATACTCTAATTGTTCATCATATGGCTTTTTAAGCATTTGAAACAATTCATCTATCAACTTATAATCTCCTTTATCTGCATCATCAATGGCTAATTGCGCCATATAATTCCGTAATACATATTTGGGATTAGTAGTATTCATTTTTTCTTTTCTTTCTTCGTCTGAAAACGTCTCTTTTTGCAATCTGTCAGCATAATTTTCAAACCAAGAATTCCATCGTTTTTGAATGTTTCCAACAACCTCTTCTGGCTTATAAAAAGCATCTTGAATTATTGTTAATCCCTTTAAAGCTTCGCTTTTTTTGAAATTGCCTAAATCCCTAAAGAAAATAGTCATGTCTGTTTCCGATGAATGCAAAATATCTTCCAATTCTAGAATTAGCTTCTGATCATTTTCATCTTCAATCTGTAATCCTAACTTTGAACGCATCATGTTAAGCAAACGAGTTTCGAAATCAGCTTTATATTGATTCAAAACAGCTTCCAAAGGTTCAGCGTCTTCAATTAAAGGATACATAGCATTTGCTAATTGTAATAGATTCCACAAACCAATATTGGGTTGATTTCCGTACCGGTAACGTTTATGTTGCCTATCAGTAGTGTTTGGTGTCCAACCATATTCATAACCTTCTAACCAGCCATAAGGCCCATAATCTATGGTTAATCCTAAAATGGACATATTATCGGTATTCATCACGCCATGCACAAAACCAACACGTTGCCAATGGATAATCATATCTAAAGTACGGTTTGAAACTTCCTTAAAAAAGGCGATATATGTTTCTTTTGAAGGTTTTCCTAAATGTGAAAAATGATTTTTTATGGTATAATCAACCAAATTTTTAAGCGTTTCTTCATCTTGTCTTGCTCCAAAAATTTGATAGCTTCCAAAGCGTAAAAAAGATTCAGCTGTTCTACAAACAATTGCTCCTTTCTCGTAAGCGGAATTACCATCATACATAACATCACGCAATACATGGTCTCCAGATAATGCCAAAGACAAGGCTCTAGTTGTAGGGACTCCTAAATGAAACATAGCTTCACTACACAAATACTCACGGACAGAAGATCGCAACACCGCTAAACCATCAGCAGTTCTTGAATATGGTGTTTCTCCAGCACCTTTTAATTGTAATATCCAATTTTTATTGTTGTGCTCAACTTCAAATAAATTTATAGCGCGACCATCACCCAATTGTCCTGCCCAATTTCCGAATTGATGTCCACCATAACACATGGCATAAGGATATGTGTTTTTCAGTACTTCATTGCCTGTAAAGACATTTAAAAAATCCCTGCCTTTTGACTCAGCTTCAGACAACCCAATGTTTATCAGCATTTCTGGAGACACATGCAACAATTCTGGTTTTGCAGTCTGTTTTGGCAATACATTTGAAAAACACGCTTTAGAAACTTGTCTTCTGGTATTTTCCAAAATTGGATCTGCAGGTAATTTTTTATTAAACTTATCTTTTATATTTAACTTCATATTAATTTTTCAATCCATTTTTTTAATTCGGTATCTGAAGGATTTCTCAATTTCTTTTCCCCAATAGTTAAAGTGGGAAAATTAAGTTTTCTGTTTTCGTACAAGCTTCTCAATGCTTCTGCATTAGCTTGATTCAATTCAACATCAAGGAATTTATATTCCAAATTCAAACCTTCTAAGTATTTCTTATAATACATAGTTTTATGGCACCTTTCGGTTCCATAAAGTTTAATTTTAAAAATCATGATTTACATGGTTTTAAGCAACTCAATAGCCACATCGGTATTCAAATGAAAATCTGAAAACACCACATTATCATGCTTATCAATAAACAAAAACCAAGGAGTACCTCCTGTTTGATAGTTCCTCATAACATTTGATTGCGACTTCCCGTCATTTCCAGCGTCATGTCCAAAAGGAATATGTAATTCATAGTGCTTTTGAGTTTCTACCATCTTTTCATAAGTGTTTTCATGATGACCTTCAAAAACAGTTTGTACAGCAAGAAAAACAATATTATCATTACCCTTTAAAGCATCTGTCATTTTCTTCAAATCAGGTAATCCTTTACTATGACAACCTGGACACCAATTTTGAAAACAATACACAATTTTAAATTTTCCTTTAAAATCTGAAAGTTTTATTAGTTCTCTTTTATTTCCATGGGCATCCACCCAAGTATTGACGTCAAATTCTGGAGCTTTAAAGACTTTAACATCTTCTAATTGATTAGACATCTATTGTACCTTTCTTCAAATTTAATTTCCATTAATTCTACTTCAATTTATCTGCATGAAGTTTTCGAAGTTTTGCCAATTTTGGGTTAATTACAAAACTGCAATATCCTTGTGACTGATTATTTCTGTAATAATCTTGATGTTCTTTTTCCGCTTCATAAAAAACAGCTAAAGGACTAATTTCAGTTACGATAGGATCTTCATAATACCGCGAAACTTGTTTTGAAACAATTTCAGCTATTTCCTTTTGCAAATCGTTATGATAATAAATCACTGAACGATACTGCGTTCCTCGATCTGCACCCTGTTTATTCAACGTTGTAGGATCGTGAGTTGTCATGAAAATCACTAAAATATCTTCATAAGAAATAATATTGGCATCAAATATAATTTGTATTACTTCTGCATGGCCTGTCAAACCAGAACATATCTCACGATATGTGGGACGCCCGGGAGCATTACCTCCAGAATAACCCGACACTACTTTATCAACACCTTTTACTTCTTGAAATACTGCTTCTGTGCACCAAAAACAGCCACCACCAACTGTAGCAATTTGTACATTATTAGTTCTCATTTATAACACCTTTCTCTAATTGCATAGATTCTGAATTAATGCAATATCGCAGTCCACTAGGCTCAGGACCATCAGGGAAAATATGACCTAAATGCGCATCGCAAGTATTACACATAACCTCAACCCGCACCATTCCAAAAGCTCCATCCCTTTCGTATTTAATAGCGTTTTCTTTAATTGGTTGTGTGAAACTTGGCCACCCAGTACCCGATTCAAACTTAATAGTAGAATCAAATAATGGTGTGTCACAACACACACAATTGTACTTTCCAGCTTCATGGATACTGCAAAGCGCACCACTGTGTGGTCTTTCTGTTCCTTTAAGTCTTGTAATTCTAAACTGTTCTAGTGTTAACAGCCCTTGCCATTCGGCTTCTGATTTTTCAACTCGTTTATCTGGAGTTGGATTTCCTTTCACGGAAAAGTTGATTACTTCTTTCCAAGTTAGCATACTTTTTGTCCTTTCTTTGTTAAATTATTATATGCTTTCAATACTAAACGTAAGTCGAAACTATATTCAAAAACTTACAAGCTTTTATTTTTTGGTATTATTGAAAGCATTAATGAAATTTACGACAAAATATGTCGTTATTAATACTTTATTTTAATGTTATCAAAGTTTAGTATTTTTACTGAAAATACCATTAATAACTATGGACACCTTAACTGATAAAGTTGAAAAATTTGTGATTAATTTTTTAAATGAAAATTTAAATACTTCTTTTGTTTATCACAATCTTACTCACACGCAACGCGTAGTAAAAAAAACCAATGAGCTCGCTAATCTTTCTAAGTTGAATGACACTGAAAAAAAACAACTTACTATAGCCGCTTGGTTTCATGACACAGGTTTCACTAAATCGATTAAAAATCACGAAGAAGAAAGTGTCGCTATAGCTAGTGCCTTTTTAAAAGAACAAAAATATAAAGAAACCGATATTAAATCTGTTTGCGATTTAATTCTTGCTACTAAAATCGAGCACGAGCCAAAAAATCAGTTAGAGAAAATAATTAAAGATGCTGATTGTGCTCATATAGGCAGTAAATACTATATAGAAGTATCTGAATTACTCAGAAAAGAATGGGAACTAAACTGCGATAAAACGTTATCTGAAAACGAATGGTTAGACGAAAACATTAATTTCCTAACTACTAAACATCGTTTTCATACGAGTGCAGCAGCTGCAAATTGGAATAAAAGAAAAGGAAAGAATCTTTCAGAATTACTCAAGACTAAGAAAAAAAATAACGAAGAAAGCAAAAAATTAAACCAGAAAAAAGACGAATTAACCTTTAAAAAAAATAAAGTAGAATTACCAGAGCGTGGTATTGAAACCATGTTTCGGGTTACCTTAAAAAACCACATGCACCTTAGTAATATTGCTGATACAAAGGCAAATATTCTGCTATCAGTTAATGCTATTATAGTGTCTTTAGTGCTGTCTAACCTTGTTTCTAAACTAGATAATCCTTCTAATGATTATTTAATTTGGCCTACCGTTATTTTCGTTGGTTTTACTGTAGCATCTATTGTGTTATCTATTTTAGCAACACGACCAAATGTAACAAGGGGTAAATTCACTAAAGATGATGTTGCGAATAAAAAAGTAAACCTTTTATTCTTTGGTAACTTTCATAAAATGAGTTTGAAAGATTTTGAATGGGCTATGGGTGAAATGATGCAAGATAGAGACTACCTGTATTCATCTATGAAAAAGGATTTATACTTTTTAGGCTTAGTGCTCGACAAAAAATACAAAATATTAAGACTTACCTATTCAGTTTTTATGATAGGAATTATAGTAAGTGTTATTTCTTTTGCTATTGCTTTTAAATATTTTGGAGGAATAGCTTAAGCCTTAATTTCTTTCATTAGATCATTATAAGTATAAAACGCTTTATCTTCTTCATTTTTATGATATAGTACACTTACACGTATAGCCTTAAGACCCGTTACAGCTTGTAAATCTTGTAATTCTACTATTTCAACATCGGTATCTAAATAATTCTTAGACTGTAAAAACTTAACATATCTCAAATATTCTCTTTCGTCTTGTTTCTGAGAATAGATAATTGATATTTTACCTTTTTGAGTAACACGCTCTTTGGTGCCTTTTATAAAGGCTTTATCGACTCTTTTCTTAACAATTTCGTAGCGAGCATTATAAGTACCGTCAACATCAAACTGTTTTTCATCCATCCTAAAACTTATAGATAGCGGTTGATTAAACACTAATATCATAGATGCAACATCTAATGATATTGGAAACTCTGATTGCATTTGGTAATATGAATTTTCCATTTCGCACATGACTTGCAATTGCCACAAACGTAAATTATAAAGATAAATAGGATTGAATGAATCTTCTTTAGTAATAGATTCGCCTACATACATATTATGCTCTACACCATCTGTTTTAAAACGCTCAAAGTAATGCGGGTACATTTGTTGCGCTTCTAATTGCTTTCTATCTAAAAGTGAAGCCATTTCTTTGTTAATCAAAGCAATAGTATCATCATACTGCTTCCTATGATAATAAAGCACATTTACTTTATCATCAATGCTATCAAAATACCCTTGAATTTGTTCTTTTAATTCGTCTGTAATATATAAATGCTTCAATCCAGGTTCTATATCTTGCTTAAAGAATTCCGAGATTTGCTGCTCGCTATCCACCTGAAAATGCTCTTTCAATCCTTTTAAATACTCATCAATTTGATAGATAAATTGCTCATAAATTGGTAATTCTTCTAATTCTAAAGCACTTTCAAAAATACTTTTTACTGCGGTTAACTGAAGTGTTAAATCCTGTTGCGTTGCTTTATTTCGAGCTTCCGAAGAGCCTTTAATATCAATCTGCCCATAAAGCGGGTAAATATTTTCAAATGCTATCTTTTTAAAACTAGCCTGTTCGCCACTTCTTTCCGCTCTAATAAAATCTTTTGCCTCCTTTTCAAATCGCCAATGAACACTGGGATGGATAGACGTACATTCTTTTTGAATAATAGCTTCAATTAAATTCTCTTCTTCATTTTTTGAGCGTTCAACAGCCGAAACTATATATGGCATCACATTAATTAATTTATTGGCATTGATGCTATTAAGAACCTGTGGTTTATTAGACACTATTTCAATAATACCCAATAAACCATTTTCATTAGCAATTGGAGCAAATATGGCACTTTTAACCCCTTGCTCATGGAGGGATGTTATATGTGGGGCCCGACCTTTTGCTTTTTTAAATACTTTGTCTACGTCCGATACTGAAAAATATTTGTTTTCATTAAGCAATCTATTGTATGACCAACTACATAATGCATCTGCGCAACTTGCACTCTCAGAATTATTAAGTAAAAAGCTTTTCATGCCAATACCATAAACACGCTCAAAAACATTTTCTTCTTGATTATATATTGAAAACCCGACTTTAATATCATTAACCCCTAAAAGGGATCTGAAAATTTCATTAAACCCTTGCATAAAGCTTTCATCCTTGCCCTTATCTTCTCCTATAAGGCTAGATTTTATGTTAGAGATTGACTGATCATCAGTTACATCAAAAATATTAGAAATTACGAAGCCTTTAAATATGTAGCTATTTGGTGGGAACTTTTCTTTCCAAAGGGCTATGTTTTCGAAATTATCTAATAAATTATCATAATCATCTTGAGTGATTTTAGGTGCTGTCTCAGTTGGAATAATCTCGCAAAAATCAGCGTTATATAATATTTTATAATAATGAATTATCCCATTTGAATCTGGGATTTCATAAAAAAACGGTCTCTTGAAATTTAAATTATACCCATAACAAAAACTTAAAATAATATTACATGCGATAATGTACCTATCATCCTCTGGCATATTCTTTATTTGAAGCTCAAAATCATCGCCTGCTATTTCTATTATATTTTTAAAACGTTCTGAAGAGTTAAAAATTAAATTATGAAAAGGTACTGAAGCGGTTTTAATTTCATTGTTAGTTAAAATTGGAGAAAATGAATCTTGAAGAATTGTATTAATCTCTTTTTCTCTCTTTTCTAATATAGAAATATCGCTGAAACCAGATCGCAATTCCGGGTATGCTTCTGCTGTTTTTAATATGCTTTTTGCCTTTGTCGCAATAAATTCATCATTACTTTTAGCTAAAGTTTCATAATGATTTAGCAGCACACTAAAGTTCACTTTTAAGTTTAAAGGTGATTCAATATTATCATTAATATCCATGCTAAGAAAATTTTTGTATAACAAAATTACGAATTATTGCGTTAGTCGATATTAATTAGACTTCCTAACTGCAAATATGTTACTATAAATAATGTTTTCTTATATCTTTTCTAGGAGTATAATATTCAATTTAGAATCTATAGTGATTTTTCCATCAACTACCTTATTTGAAATACCTGAATATGCATCGCGAAGTGAATCAGCATTTTCAAATACCTTTGAAACATCTAACACTTTTTCTCCAATGGGTAAATCTAAACCAACAACAACTAAATCTCTAAAATCGTCTTTTGAAAACCCTCTGTAGAACGTATAAGGGGATTCAGTTATCATTTGATGAACACCAGCACCAACAGCGGGATGGTTGGCACGAAATTGACCTAATTTTTGCCAATGTTTCAGAATTGCTCTTGTCTTAGGCGTATTTTGAATAGCATCCCAATTCATAAAAGAGCGCAATGTTGCATCACCTACAGTACCATTAACAATAAGCGATCGTGCTGACTCATCACCATAATATACTTGAGAGGCACCTGGGCATAATAATAATTTAGTAGCCGTTTCAAAAGGTTTTTCTCTTCTGGCATCAAAAGGCTGTCCATCATCATGAGAACTTAAATAGTTTAAAACGCCATATCCTTTTAATCCCGAATTTAGTATATCTGAATATTTTTTAAAAAGTGCTTCTTTCGACATTTGAGCTGCATCCCACTTCATTTCAAAATTAATGAGTCCGTTAAATGCACTATCAAAATAATTCACTTTTTTATCTCCAAAATCGAATGCTTGAGCATTGGAAATACCGTAGTTATAAACCTCACCAACTAAATAGAAATTGTTATCATCAAGTACTCTCTCAGGATTAATTTTTTTGAATTGCCCAAAAGCAAAATCACATTCCTTCTTAAACTCTTGCCATACATATTCTTCTACATGCTTCACTGTATCCACCCGGTAACCATCAATCCCAAATTCAGTGATGTAATCGGTAAGCCATTTCATAATATAAAAACGTGGTGCTCTCGGGTGTCCTGTTCGTTTAAAAAATCCATCTAATTCCACCATTTCCTGCTCATATCGGCCTTCTGCTCTCCATTTTTCAACGAGTTGTGCTGGTAACTCAACAGCTTCATCACTTTCAGTTTTAATATCTGGAAGGTTTTTAACCAATGTGCAAGTAATTGTGTTATCATAAGATTGATAATTACATTGCGGTTCGGTGCGGACCCAATTCTCTGGCCATATAGGATCTTTCTCCGTTACTGGTCCGGTATGATTTATCACTGCATCTAACAAAACACGTATACCATGGTTGTGAGCAGCATCAACTAATTCATGCAAATCTTCTGCAGTTCCAAAGTTTGGATCTATTGCTGTCCAATCACTAGCCCAATACCCATGAAATCCATAACTTAAACCAGTTCCTTCATCTGTACCTCCATGAATTTGTTCTACAACAGGTGTCATCCAAATAGCATTGATTCCTAAATCCGTGAAGTAGCCTTCTTTTATTTTTTGTGTAATTCCTTTAATATCTCCTCCTTCGAAATTGCGAAGCTTTCCTGTTTCTAGGTTTCTATCAAAATTAATATCATTAGAAGTATCGCCATTATTAAAACGATCTGTTAGCAAGAAATACACATTTGCGCCTTCCCAGACAAAAGGTGTTTTTGGTTTTACTTGAGAGCTATTTTTTTTGTCTTCACAATTAAAAAAAACTAAAAACGAGATTAATACTAATATATACTTCATATTTCTATTTAATTTTTAAGATGAAAGATTCTAAGGCATCTAGCTTTATTTTGATAGTCCCAATACCCTTTTCAACTTTTAAAGTTGAATTGAATTGATTGTATAATTGATCTTCAATCTCAAAAGTCGCATCACCCAACTTCCAACTTTCAATTACACTATTAGGTATTTTCAATTCAAATCCAGAAGCGTTGTCATCATCAAAATTTGAAACAATGATTAGCTTTTCATCATCACTCCAACGCACAAAAGAGAGCACTTTATCACTGTAATCTTCTGTATGTTCTCGATTATACAAATGAATATCTTGATAACCTCCAGCTAAAGCAGAACTGTTTATTGTGAAATTTAAAAGTCTTTTGTAAAAATCTCTTAAATCCTTTTCTTCTTTCGTTAATTGCCCACCATCAAACTGTTTTTTATTAACCCAACGCTGATGTGCCGGCACACCTACATAATCAAAAATTGAAGTTCTGGTAGACGAACCAAATCCAGCGTTTTCAGAACCATCTTCACCGACTTCCTGACCAAAATAAATCATAGTTGGTGCTGTTGTTGATGTTGCCGAAACCACCATAGCAGGCATCCCTTTTTTAGCGTTTCCTACAAAACCTGGACTAGCTAAACGTCGTTCATCATGGTTTTCTAAAAAGTGAAGCATGTGATGTTCTAT
>Ga0075467_10000317_pt1 | contig 37047 bp, 37 predicted proteins | sample DEB08_DNA_9_FD_75067 | JGI IMG/M metagenome (GOLD analysis project Ga0075467, IMG submission 75067) | Aqueous microbial communities from the Delaware River and Bay under freshwater to marine salinity gradient to study organic matter... | ecosystem: Environmental > Aquatic > Marine > Coastal ... | reverse complement strand
GTGGCATCTACGCCGCCGAAGGTGCGCTGGTGACCGACGTGTAGGTGAAGGGTGATTTTGAAGAGAACGCTAGTTGACTCAATTCTTGTCGATTTTATGTTTGGTATGAAGGGACAGCTATTTGAAATAGCTGTCCCTTTGTGGTTGAGCATCACTTTAAATCATTGAACTTGATCACCTCAAATACCCATTGAAAACAGTGGAATCCGGCAAACTGGCCATATCATCCACCAGCGCTTGTGCGTCACAGCCATAAATTGTATCCAGGGCAAAGCGCGCCATCAGTCGGAAAGCCAATTGGTCAACTTCCTGCGCGTACACAAATCCTTCATCGTTGCAATGGATAAGATCGACTTTATCGAAAACAACCGCATTGTGGTTGGTAGCAAATATATCCCCATCAGTGTTACTTACCAGGAAGCGTTTTGGGCGCGGGTAAAAGGTAAATAACCCACTAAAAGGTGTATTTCTCGGTTACAACCGAGAAATACATACATATTTCTCGGGTAAAACCGAGAAATATGTATGTATTTCACTAAATTAGCCGTATGTATATAGCAAGAGAATTATTTCCACTGATCAAAAAACGGTTGTCGCCAGGCAAAGCAGTTCTCATTTTAGGTCCTCGCCAAGTGGGAAAATCAACCTTAATGCAAGAAATTGCTAAGCATACGGATTGGAAAATTAAACACTTTGATTGTGATGATGCGGTTGTTAGAGCGCGGTTGGCCATACAAACGCTTCCCAATTTACAAAATATGGTAGGCGATGCCGACCTTATTTTGATCGACGAAGCACAACGCGTAAAAAATATTGGGCTTACCTTAAAAATTATCACCGACCAAATAAAAGCCATCCGTTTACTGGTGAGTGGTTCATCGGCATTAGAATTAGCCAATGAAATTAATGAACCCCTCACTGGTAGAAAATGGGAATACCATTTGCTGCCGATAGCTACCCAGGAAATGGTAAATTTTCATGGTGCCTTCGAAGAATCCCGCTACCTGGAGCAACGGCTACTATACGGAATGTATCCAGAGGTAATTACAAATCCGGGTGATGAGTTGGCTATTTTAAATCAGCTAGCAAGCAGCTATTTATACAAAGATATTTTCTCTTTTCAAGACCTTCGAAAACCCGAACTATTAGACAAACTACTCAAAGCGTTGGCGCTGCAGGTAGGTTCAGAAACCTCGTATAATAAACTTGCACAGTTCATTGGTAGCGACATTTCTACCGTTCAACGTTACGTTGACCTGTTGGAAAAGTCCTTCATCATTTTTCGGTTACGTGCTTTCAGCCGTAACCTTCGCAATGAACTTAAGCGCAGCCGGAAAATTTACTTCATCGACTGCGGCATACGCAATGCGATCATTGGTGATTTTCGGCCACTTGCCCAACGCAATGACATTGGCGGATTATGGGAAAATTTCCTCGTGAGCGAACGTCTAAAACTCAACCAATACAACAATTTCTATGGCCAATCTTATTTTTGGCGAACCACTGCTCAACAAGAAGTAGACTACCTCGAAGACTACGACGGACAATTACATGCTTATGAATTCAAATGGAGTGCGAAGAAAAAGGCAACCCTTCCGATCACCTTTCGCAAAGCGTACCCCAATAGCAGCTTTACCGCCGTCAGCCCCGAAAACTACCAGAATTTCCTCTGTAAATAAGCGCGCTCCTTACACCTCTTTACACCAGTTTCCGCATGGCAATCATCGTGCCCAGGTGCATGGCTTCGTGGGCCAGGTTAAAAGTAAAAGCCTCTTCTACACTGGTCAGTTCCATCCCAAAACTGGTGGTATAGGCGTTGTACGCCTGAAATACACCCGCGGTATAATCGAATTTGAACTGCTCGAGGGTGGCCGTAGACAAACGCAACAAGTCGTCAAAAGCTTCCTGGCTGATACCGCCAGCAGGTGCCGATCCCCGACGGTAAGCCGCAATAAGGTCATCATCTACCAGGGGCTTAGCGCCCGCCAGGCTGTAGCACAGCAACTGCTGCGTCACGATCACGTGGCCGAAATTCCAAACCAGGTTGTTGTTAAAACCTTCAGGAAAAGCGTTGACTTGTGCCAGCGTGAAGGGCTTCATCAATTCCACCATATTGCGGCGCGCCTGTTGGGTGGCGTTAAAAAGGAAGTCGAAGTGAGCAGTTGTCATAAATTCAATTGTTATTGAGGAGGCTGCAATTTACTACAATTTCCGATACATAATATGTGCCGACACCAGCCCCAGTTGGTGGTGGCGGAAAGCTTCGGGAACGGTGCCGATGATCTCGAAGCCATTGGCCAGCCAGGCCCGCACCGCACTCACGTTGGTCGTCAGCACCAGGTTAAACTGCATGGCCAGGTAGCCGCTCGCCTTGGCCATCGCAATCGAATGCGCACCCAGCAATTTGCCAATCCCCTGCCCACGCTGCGTTGTATCCACCATGTAGGCCACATTGGCAATGTGGTTGCCGTACCCTGGCTGGTTCGGCCGCAAAATGTACGCCCCCACAACCTGACTTCCCCGTTCGGCCACCACACATACATTGTCCCGGTTGATCCAGGTCGCCTCAATAGCCACCCGGTCGTAGGTCTCATCGTAGGGATAATATTCCCGTTGTGCCATCACCTCTTGCCACATCCGCCAAATGGCGTCGTAATCGGCAGTCGTCTCGGCGGGGCGAATGATCGTTTCCATTTTCCTTAATTTATCGGGGAAAGTTAAATTTTCTGCGTTAATTCGTGGACAATTAATCAAAAAAACATGCGGGTTTTAATTCAACGCGTCAGCGAAGCTTCCGTTACCATTGCCGACCAGGTTAAATCAGCTATCGGTGCCGGCCTATTGGTATTCGTCGGTATGGAAGACGCCGATACGAGCGATGACATCGAGTGGCTGTGTAAAAAGATTACCCAGTTGCGGATCTTCAATGATGCGGAAGGAAAAATGAACAACTCCGTCCTCGACATCAACGGCGAACTGCTGGTCATCAGCCAGTTCACCCTCCCCGCCAACACCAAGAAAGGCAACCGCCCCAGCTACATCACCGCCGCCAAACCAGAGGTAGCCATACCACTATACGAGCTGTTTCTCAAGCAATTGAGCTTTGTGGCCCAACGTCCCGTAGGTAGCGGCGAATTTGGCGCCGATATGAAAGTGCGTTTACTCAACGACGGCCCCGTCACCATTTGGATAGATTCAAAAAGCAGGGGGTAAGATCAATTGACAAATACCACTTTCGCCACCACTGCATCTGGCTGTGCCAAACTACCCGCTTCGCGCGGATTGGTACTGGCAAAGATCAGGTACACCCCCGTCTGCACGCGCCGACCGTTGTAGTCGCGTCCGTTCCACACCAATTGCCCGCCTAGTGCTTCGGTTTCGTACACCAATTTACCGTTCACATCTGTAAGCTTTACATTGGCATTCTCGGCCAGGCCGCGCACCGTAATGGGACCATCGTATTCCGGCCGTACCGGATTCGGAAAAACCTGGGGGTTGGTACTGTTCACCCGACGGCCTTCGATGGCGTCGCCCTGGTAGGAAATGACGCCTTTATCGGTACCGAAAAATACTTCGCCCGTGCGCGGATTGATGGCAATGCTGCGGATAAAATTGTCCACCAGTGGGGAATTGTCTTCCGTAAAGTGGAGCAATTCTTCCTTACCATCGGGCGAAATGAGGTACACCCCGTTGGTCGTTCCCACCCACTTGCGGTTGGCCCCGTCTACTGCAAGTGCCTGTACGGCCTGCGTTTTGAACAGGTACTCCAGAAAACCATCCAGGGCGACGGTGCGCAGGGAGCCTGTACAGTTGTCGTCGAAAGCCGAGCCCCCACATTCAAAAATGACGATCCCCTGATTCGTTCCTACCCAAACATCGCCATCCTGATCCACCACCAAACAGTTGGTTTCGTTGGTTGGAATATTCGAGTTATTGGCGGTGAAGCTGCGGCAGCGGTCGTCGTTGAGGTTGTCGATATCTCCTTCGTCATACAATAGCACCCCGGCGTTGGCACTCCCCACAATAATCCACTTGTACCCATTGCGGTCAATAACAATTTGGAACAGGTCGTCCTGCCCACAGGTGGCGCCGAAAGAGGTCCAGGTACCGTCGGGTGCCAGGCGGTGCAAGGGTTTCCCACTTAGCGCCCCGTAATTACTGACCCAAAGGTTACCTTCCGCATCGGTGGCCAGGCCGCTCACCCGGGTCCGGTTGGCATCTCCATTGGTATTGGACAGGGGCGAGTTCTCATCGTTGTATAGCCTGATGTTATCGCCAGCAATTTCTATCAATCCGGTATAATAAGAGGCACCGTAAACTTTGTGCGTAACCGGATTTATTTCTACGTCGATCAGGGCAAAAACGTCATCGTCCCGAAAATTGGGATCGGTATTGGCGCCCTTGAAGGCATCCTTGGACCAACGGTTGTAGATCGACCAGTTGCCGTCGGCAAACGATGCCATCCCCGCATCAATAGGCGCGGGCGTCCGATTGGGTTCGTAGGCGCCAGCAGCCAGCCAGAGGGTATCGTCGAGAATCTCCAGGTCCCAGGTATTTTGGCTGTAGGGCGAATTGATCTCGAAGGTGTTGCAAATTTCGTCGGTGGTGTTATCCAGCCAGCGAAAGCCCATGAATTCGTCGCCGAACCAAAACCGGCCAAACTGGTCCTCGATCGCACCGTTCGGCAGGCCGATGCAACCAGCAGCCAGTTCACCAGCAACTCCCGTCTCCGTCAGGTACAAGACCTGCCCACTGCCACAGCCCGCTCCGTTGCAACGGTAACCCGCCAATAGATACGCGCCTTCAGCCGACAAGTATTGCAACCCATAAACGGCGTCCTGCTCGTGAAAAAGTACGGGTTCCCCGTTTTCCAGTCGGTAAATAGCTTCGTTGATCCCCAGGTAGAGCTGCCCTTTGTAAACTGACAGTGCCGAGGTGGTATAATCTTCGGGAAACCCGGCAGCAGCACCCAGGAAATTCCAGGTACCAAAGTCATCGGCATTGGGATTGGTAATAGGGGTACGGTAAATACCTTCGCCGGTGCCCGCATAGATATTGCCTTCAAAAACAGCCACGGAGCGCACATTGGCTTCCCCCATAAAGGTGGTAAAAGGGAAAGAACCATTGTCGACCCGGAAGGCCGAAACGCCGTAGGAACCCGCCAAAAACAAGGTATCATCGTCGTAAATAAAAATATTATTCACTTGTTTTTCACCCGTGATATTGGTAAAATTCTTGATGGAATTAACCGTCAGCACCTTGCCTTCATCGTAGAGGTCAATGACCCCATCCTGGTACACTACGATCAACTTGCCACTGGGTTGATGAAAACGGATTAGCCGAATGTCGACGCCGCTTAAACCATCTACCGTGGTAATAAACTGAGGGGCAATCTCGTCTTTATCCAACACCATGAGGCCGGCCCGGGTGGCGTAAAAAATCTGGTCGACACTCTGGGTTACTGAGCGCCCCACCCGCTTGGGTGAATGAGAACGCCAGGCTCCCAGCGGTAAAACATTCTGTGACTGCCCCAGCATCGCGGTGAGCAAAAACAAGGAGAGTAGCCAATATTTCATAAGGTAGTTGTATGTATAACATCTAAACCCGCCAGTGGCGAAATGTATTGTAAACGGGCACAAATTTAGCACGTAAAGTTAACTCTACGACGTAACCCCCATGATTTGCCACACCTGCCGGTGACCATCGCTGTGCCGCGGGCTTTTCAGAACAGCTTCAGGCTCGCGTCAGTTTCTTCTTCGTGCAGTTGGGGGCCGTTGTTGCGCACCGAGTTCAGCGCCTGGCTTACCCGATAGTACCGCAAGGTACCGTCAGCGGGGGTCTGCAACAGGTCGAGCACTTGCTCCAGGGAGGAATCGGCCAGCCAGTCGGTCTGCTGTTCTTTTTGCTGCAGCAATACGGGCATGCGATTGTGCAGTGCAGCTATTTCAGCATTCGCATCCGTGGTGATAATGGAGAAGGTGCGCATATACTGGTCTTCGTTGCGCCAGACATCCCAGATACCCGCCATGATCAGCAGTTCTCCGTTGGGTCGTAATATACGGTAGGGAATTTTTGCCTTCCCTTCGGCCCGCCACTCGTAAAAGCTATCGGCAATGACCAGGCAGCGGCGTTGCCGGATGGGAATGCGAAAAGAAGGTTTGCTTTCAATCCCTTCCCGTCGGGCATTGATCAGCTTTGGCCCCGATTCCGTATCTTTCGACCAGTAGGGAACCAGGCCCCACCGCAAGTATTGCAATTGTTCGGGTGCCTCATTCAGGATAACCAATCCCGGATGCGTCGGCGCTACGTTGTAATTGGGGGGAATGGGCTGCTCGTCGTCGAGCACGATGTCCAATTGCTGGGCTATTTGCTGCGTTGTGGTAACTAGTGAGTATCTGCCGCACATGAAATAGAAAATTTAAATGAAGGATAAAGAAGTTATCCACAACGCAATGATGTAATCCACCTTTAACTAAGACCAAAACCGTCGGGGTAAAACAAAACCGTACACCTGCCCCGAAAAGGTTTTCCACAGTGGCTTTGGTTAGCATTCCCTAAGTACGTAAAAATAAGGGATTTAGCCAAATGGCTTTTCCACAACCAGCGTTGGTAAGACCGGGGAAAACCGCCATGTTATCAACGGCTACCAACAGCTCCGGACGATCCCGGACGTTCTCAACACCACGCACCGCTTTGGGGGTGGATAAACCGATAGGTTATTGACATTCAAACGTCATATTTTAAGATGGCCAAGGAAAAAAGTTGTCCTGTTGGTTATATTATAACACCCTGTGAATAAGTTTGCATCTCCTTGGTTTTTAAGCCTTTTCAATGTGAATAGGCTGTTAATAAACACCACTCAATTATTAACAATGAAATAACCAAGAAGTAACCTGGAATTTTCTCCACCAAACTAACAGCACTAATAATAAGAGGGCTTTTTTAAAAAATCATTAAAATCTATTAATAGAAGCTATTACCGAAACGGCTTTGTCAAAGTATGTTTTTGGTTGGCTTTAAACGACAAACAAATGGAAACGACCGCAACGGCTGCTCCTCAACAAGCTTATCACAGCGCAGTTAAAATATGGCTGGTGATCGGCGTAGTCATGATTATTGGCCAGGTGGTCATTGGCGGGATTACCCGTCTGACCGGATCGGGCTTATCGATCACCAAATGGGAAATTGTTACGGGTACGCTCCCCCCCTGAACGGCATCGAGTGGCACGAAGCCTTCGAATTGTACCAGGCGACACCCCAGTACGCCAAGATCAACGAAGGAATGTCACTCAGCGAATTCCAATTCATTTACTTCTGGGAGTATTTTCACCGCTTGTGGGCGCGCTTAATGGGATTCGTGTTCATCATCCCCTTTGTGGTCTTTTGGCGCAAGGGGTGGCTCGACAAGCCGCTGATGCGCCGTTTGGGCATTACCGTGCTCTTGGCAGCTGTTGTGGCGTCATTTGGATGGATCATGGTGGCCAGTGGGCTGATTGAGCGACCCTGGGTCAACGCCTACAAACTCACCATGCACCTGTCACTCGCTTGCATCCTGTACAGCTACCTGTTGTGGGCGACTTTCACCGTTTTTCAACCCCAGCCCAGCCGTTTTCCACATCAGGTGTTGAAAACCTGGGCCAAAGTGATCTCCGTGGTCACCGCCGTACAGATCGTGCTGGGAGGGATTATGTCAGGTGCCAAGGCTGGGCTTTTTTATCCTACCTGGCCGGATATGAACGGCGCCTTTATCCCGGAGGTCTTGTTGAAAAGTGAGCTATGGAATGTGGATAACCTGATCAACTACGACGCCACCCTGTTCTTGCCCGCGCTCATTCATATACTCCATCGGAGCACTGCTTATTTGCTGGCTATCATGGTTTTATACTTTGTCTGGCGGCTCCTTAAACAAGATATTAACGCCCTTACCAGGCGGGCAGGCTACCTGTTGGTAAGTATGTTGGTAATCCAGGTTTTACTGGGGATAATTACGGTTGTCAACTGCTTGGGTGCGGTTCCCGTCCTGTGGGGCGTATTGCACCAGGCAGGGGCAATATTCCTTTTATCAGCGGTCTTATTCGTTGATTATCAGCTGTTGAAAAAATAACTCACATTTCAATGTGGAAAAGTGTTGGTAACTATTCTTCTTCCCCATTTTGCCCCGCTTCGAGCCAAAAACTGTTGACTTCCTGACCGCCAATCAGGCGGACCAGCTCCATGTTGAGGAGCTCCAGTAACCCTAAAAACGTTACAATAGCGTGGATGCGGTTCTGGTAACCGCCGAAGATATCTACAAAGCTGGGGCGCTGCCCCGCATTGACCAGGGTGAGGATGAATTGTTGTTGCTCTTCGATGGTATAATTGAACTGAATAATTTCGTGTACGGTGGTGCGCTGCTGTGCTGCTTCGAGGCGCTGCATGAGTCCTTCAAAGGTTTTCAACAGTTTGAACAAAGTCACCGATTCCAGTTCGGCATCTACCAGGGCTTTGGTCGCAATCTCCTGGAGCTCGTCGCTGACGTTCCCCCGGAGGTTGCGCATCGACCGGTTTTCCTCCAACAGGCGCATATCCTCCAGGATGCTTTTGTAGCGCTTGTATTCCAGCAGGCGCTGGACCAGTTTCTCGCGGGGATCAATGATATTGCCTTCGTCGTCGATGGGTTTGCGGGGAATGAGCATCTTGGCCTTGATGCGACAGAGGGTAGCTGCCACCAGGACAAATTCGCTGGCCAGGTCGATATCCATTGCTTCCAGGTGCCGGATATAATCCAGGAAATCGTCCGTCACCTTGGCAATGGGAATATCGTAAATATCGAGCTCATCGCGCTCGATAAAAAACAGCAGAAGGTCGAATGGCCCCTCAAACTGCGGCAGCTTAATGGTGTAAGTCGTGCTCATGCCGCAAAGGTAAGCAATGAAATGATTTCCCTGCCTTGGTCTTACCTGGAATTTCGGTTTCAGGCGGGAGCCCGGTAGCGCTAAAAAAAGGAAGCTGTCTCATTGCATCCTTCCCGCGGAAGTTGTATTTTTAAAAGAAAAATATGCTGGTAGCCATTCTCATCGTCGTAGCTTTTGTCAGACGTGCCGATGAACTCGGCCTGAACAAATGGATATGGGGGGCTGTCGCGCTGGCCGCTTATTTCGGGACCCAATTGCTGATAGGATTGATCCTGGGCCTGTTTTTGGTTGACCAGGGAACTACCTTGGAACAATCGGAAGAATTAGGTCTTAATTTGGTGGGGATAATCGTTGGGGGCATTTGTGCCTACGTCGCCTACCAGCAAATGCCTGGCTACGTGGCTAATATGCATTCACACAGCGAGATTAATGATTTGCTGGATGAAGATATTTTCGATTAATCAATTTTTTAATTTTCGTTTCCAGAATCGCAGCGTCCGGGTGTGCTCCGGCAAAGTGAGCGGCGCCTCATCGAACAGCAGCATAATATAAGCCATCGCTACACCTTCCCGGAAAATCGCCAGGAGCTGACAGTTTTTTGCCGTGCTAAAGCCGGGTTTCGGATGAAAGAAATAGGTTTCCCCCCAGTCGGCGTGGTACACACTGTCCAACAGGCCCGGATCCAGTTGGTGCGTAGAAATGTAGCTGTCTTCTTCGTTGTCGGCCAGGTGCATCGCCAGGGTTGCCGCTTGTATTTGGGGAATGTCACTGCGCTCATCATCCACATCCACTACCGGAACCAGTAGGTACCTGATTTGTAGGTCTTCCTTGCGGATCTGTACGGCAAAGTCAACGGGCTGAAAGCTGTTGACCGCCGGTTTTACGAACCGGTAAGCCGCGGCAGTTGGTGGCCACCATTCCAGTTCGTACTGGGCCAGCCGCAGGCGCTGAGCCAGGGGCAAACCTTCCTGAGCTGCACCCGTACGCAGGCAACAGCAAAAGAGGACCACCAGGAAAATCAAACGCTCCATGACGGATTTGTTCGGAAAAATAATGCTAAAGTTAGGGTTTAGGCCCAGACTGTACTGCTGTGACAGCAGTATCCGGAAAATTATAGGGATTACTTTTAGGAATAATTTAGATCGTGGAATCTAACGGGTCTATAAGTACAATACGATCTTTAATGGACTGAATTAAGGCAGGTGAAGGCTTTCTATTGGGTATACTTCGTTTCAGGAATTGCTTAAAGGATAACTGGCTATCTAATTGTTCGACGATACTGGGTTTGGCTTCTCCAACATGTTGTGTGGCGGTGGTCTCGCTGACGTTGCTGGGGCCATCATCTGGCAAGAAGTGATCGATGTTGCTCATCAGTTCTTGAAAATTCTGATCTCTCATGGCTGAAAAATTGCTTTGCCCCGCGCGTAGGAACCTCGAATAACAGCGTAGCGATGACCGCAGCGGAGATACAAAAAACGCTGTTCGCGACCCCACTGGGACACGGACAGCGTTACTGTATAAACTCGTTAGCGAATGTGTGCTCATCTTACGTTATTTTCCTGGGGAACCTTTCTGTATGAAATCCGCTGCTCAATTCGTTATTTAAAATTCGAAGAACAACTCATCCCATCCAAAAAAAATCCCCAGAGTGAAGTCCAACCTGGCCGGGGGCAAGGTTATGAATCTTTTTTACGATTATTGGTAAAGCCGTTTGCTGCGGCGTAATCTTGCAAATCTTTGGCCAGCAGGTTGCGTGCCCGGAACAACCGCGAACGAACCGTTCCGATGGGCACCCCGAGGATTTCTGCAATTTCTTCGTACTTGAAGTCGAGCAGATCATTCAGGATAATGACCATCCGGAAGTCGTCGGATAAGCGATTCATGGCTGCTGACAACTCGTCGCCGACCATGTTTTGCAAATCCGCATCGTCCCAATCCACCAGGGAAGGAATGTTTTGGCTTTCCGTATCTGGAATCAGCGCAGCTACATCTTCGAAATCCACCGTATTGGGGCGCCGTGCCCGCTTGCGGTAGTCGTTGATGAAGTGGTTGCGCATGATGGTAAACAACCAGGCCTTCGCATTGGTCCCCTGCCGGTACTGATCGATAGCTTTGATGGCCCGCTCGATCGTATCCTGCACGAGATCTTCTGCTCCGGCCTCATCGTAGGTGAGGTGGAAGGCAAAGCCGTACAAGGCGTCGAGTTCTGGGAGGAACTCGCTCTCAAAGACCCTTTGTCTTACGTCGTTGGTAGCCATCAGAACCATAAAAATAGAATTTAATTGTTTGTTGTGCAAGCAATGGAAAATAAGAACCTTCTATTACCTACATGAAAGGGATAACCCAAGCAGGATGCGTTTCAGTTCCCGGTGGGGTTCCTTTTTTATTGGATAAAGTGAAATTGATTTTCAAAATACTGATAATCAATTTTTTATGATTTTATTTTTTTTTAAAAAAATAAAATCACCGGGAGCAGACCAATTTCGGAGAAGGCGGTAGGTTTCGTTCTTATTCAGGTGCGACCCATCTTCGAGCAGCAGCTCGACCTGGCGCGCAGCAAAGAAGAAATCCCGCTCCTGGATCATGCGGGTGGAGCCACCCGCTACGGCATCGACAGCCTGTTGTATATCCTGGGTCAGCGCTGGGCCTGGGTCCCTGCCGTGGCCCGCCTGCGGCCGGTAGATTGGTTTTTGCGGCGGCTCTACCGCCTGGTTTCCTACAACCGCCGGGTCATTGTGGCCAACAATACGCCCGCGGGGGCTTTTGACTGTGCCCCGCCTTTCCACCTTTTCTACCGTGTGCTCTACCTGCTGCTGGCCCTGGCGGTAGGTGGGGGCTTACTGGGTTGGTTTGCAGAAAAATACTTTCCGCCGCTGCTGGCCTTAGCAGTGCTGGTGGGGGCGATGGCTATTTTGCTACCCGCACTCCGCCGCCCATCACCGGATGCCGTGCACTACCTGGGCATTATGGCCACGCCGTTGCTGGTCGCAGGGTTGCTGGTTTTGCCGGCGCTGTGGTGGCCGCTCCTGGCCTGGCCGCTGGCGGGGTTGGCTTTGGTGGTGGGGGGCAGCATGGTTGGGCGACGTTGGGACTCGTTAATTAAAAGTAATAGGTAGCAATTCGCTCACCGCTTACCCGCCAACAAATCGGGCAATTCCAGTACCTTATTCAGGGTAAAATTCGGTTGAATAGCGGTGGTGTTGTACTGGCCGTGGCTGATCCAGCAGGTCGGTACGCCAAAATCGATACCCCCTTTGATATCCGAGTGGAGGTTGTCGCCGATGACCAGCAGGTGGTCCTTATCCGGGGCATCGTCCAGGGTGCGGTAGGTGTGCTCGAAGAACGCGTGATGGGGTTTGGCCGCGCCTAGTTCGTCGGAGACCACAATGCTGTCGAAGTAGGTGTCCAGGCGGAGGCGGGCCAGGCGGGGCCGCTGCACTTCCCGCAGGCCATTGGTGATGACCCCCAGGCGGTAATCGCGTTTCAGGGCCACCAAAACAGATGTGACCCCGGCGTAGGCCTCGCTCAGCAGCACCAGGTTTTCGAGGTAGCGCACACTGAAAACGGCGGGGGTGGCGGGGGCCTGTCCGAGGTCCGTGAATAAAGCTTCAAACCGCTGGACCCGCAGCCGCTTCGCGCTGATGAGTCCTTGTTCACAAGCGGCCCAAACCTGGCCGTTTACCACTTTATAGGTGCGGTAAATCTCCTCGGTACAGCTGGCCCCAAAATCGGTGTACGTGGCCCACAAGGCGAGCTTACTGGCCTTGTTGAAATCGAGTAGGGTATTGTCAATATCGAAAAGCAACCACTTGAAATGCATGGGGTAAGTTTTTAGGATGAGCGCTACCGGCTTGCTTCTTCCAGGGCCTGCCGGAAGGCCGCTACCGAGCGGGTAATATCAGCCGGCGTGGTGGCCCAGGAGCACACACTTACCCGAATCACTTTGCGTTCGCGCCAGATCGATCCACCGGCCCAGCATTCCCCCGATGCCTGCATCCGCACCAGGGTTTTATCCGGCAGTTCATCGTTGGCACAACACACCACCACCTGGTTAAAAACCACGTCGTTAAGGATGGTAAAGCCGGGTAGGGCTTGTATTTCCTGGGCAAACTGGGTGGCGCGTTGGTGGAGCCCGTACACCAGTTCGGCGATACCTTCCCGGCCCAGGTAGCGCAGGATGGCCCAGAGTTCCACCACCCGGGCCCGCCGCGACATCTCGGGGGTGTAGGACATGCCGTCGCGATTTTCGCCCATCACCAGGTAGCTGGCTTTTACTTGCATGGCCGCGGCCAGTGCGGCGCGGTCGGCACACAATAAGATGCCGCAATCGTAGGGGGTATTCAGGGTTTTGTGGCCGTCTACTGCCCAAGAATGGGCCAGTTCCATACCCTGGGTAAGGTGTTGGAGGGGCCCGACTGCCCCGGCCCACAAGCCAAAGGCCCCGTCGATGTGTACCCAGGCGCCCACTGCGCTGGCGCGCTGGCAAATTTCCGTAAAAGGATCAAAAGAACCACTGTTCACGTTGCCGGCCTGCAAGACGACGATGGTACGGTCATCCAGTTCCGGCAGCGCCTCGGGGATAATGCGCCCCTGGCTGTCGACATCCACCCATTCGATATTTCCCGTACCGAAGCCCAGCATCATCACGGCCTTGAGCACGGCGGAGTGCGACTGCCGGCTGGTGACAATCCGCAATTTTGGGGCACCAAAAACACCTTGTACATTGAGGTCCCAGCCCTGGCGCTCCAGCAGCCGGTAGCGGGCCGCCGCCAGGCCGCAGAGGTTGGCAGTGGAGGTGCCGCTCACGTAGCTGGCTACGGTATCCGGGGGTAAATTTAAGAGCTCCCGCAACCAGCCCTCTACCACCGTTTCCAGCGTGGAGGTGATCGGCGACATGATGTGCATCGCCGAGTTCTGGTCCCAGTAAGTGGCCAATTGTTTGGCCGCGAGGCCAATGGGCAAGGAACTGCCCGTGACGAAACCAAAGTAGCGCCCGCCCAACGTAGCTACGGTGGCCGGTGAACCGTGCTGGTGCAACTGCTCCAGTACGCTGGCCGCAGTGCTGGAATGCGCCGGCAGGGGTTCTGCGAAAGTGGTCAAACCAGACAATGCTGCTGCGGTAGGGAAAACCGGCCGCTCCAGGATGGTTTGGAGGTACGCCCTCACATCCTGCTGTGCGAGGTCAAAGAGGGTTTGTTCCCGCAATTCGTCGTGCATCCGGGCTTGCAGCGTGGTGGGTTCTGTCATGGAAATTTGTTTTATGATTAGCCTTGTGCTGGTTGTCAACAACCTACAAAACAACGGGTGAGATGTCTGGAAAATTAGCTTCCACCCACCTGATTGGTGCCGGGTTTTTGTCACCCGTCAGGGAGTCGCATTTAAAAAACAGGTAGTACAGTTGGCTACGTCCCTCAATGCGTTGCAGCAGGCGTTCCATGCGCAGCGCGGCCTGGGTATCTTTTTTGTATACCACGGTATCGCGCCAGATGTAGTAGGCTTCGTCGTGGTACTGGATCAAATTGAGGAGCAGGTGGTCGTCGGTGAACTGTTCCATATACCGCCGTGCCAGTACGGCGTGATGGCGGTGCCAGTTGCGGGGATGTTCCTTGTCTTCCTGGAATTTGAACGTGTCGTGGATGAGGGCGATCAGGCGCAGCGACTCTCTTTGGGCAGGGGTGGTGTCTAGCTGGTTGATATTATCCAGGACTTCTTTGACGTGCTTGTAGACCTCTCCTTCGGGGTGGCCGTAACGCGGGACACCCCAGTGCATACCTTCCTGCACCGGCGCTTGCACCAGTAGATGGTGTTCCAGTTCTGTTTCGGGTCGCAGTTCAGCGATCAAGTCTACCTTGTCCGCAGTGGTATTTTTGAGCATGCGCACTATTCTTCCAAAATCTTTGGATAAAAATACAATCCTGAAAGTTAACGATTGCTGTTTAGGATAAGTTGCTTTTTTAAAACAGCCGTAGTTTTTATGGTATCGTTGGTTTTTTGTTAGTTAAATTATATTTTATTTGGGTTAAAGTCAAGGTTGTTTGTTTAATATTTTGTATTTAATTATTTTTGCATTTTATTATGCTGTTTGAAAAAAAACAGAAAAATCGCAGGGATTGTTTTTAAAATAATTATTAATTTTGTTTTTAAAAACAAACAAAACGTGCTCTCTGAGAAACACCACCCTAAAGTCACTGATAAGGGAAATGTCTACGACAACATTTTCAAGCAGGTGATGGAAGATTTGGCGCTGATCATTCTGAACTGGTTTCGGGAGCTTAAAGTCGTACATCTTCATCGATTAACGGAAAAGCTCCATACCACCACCCAGCATGAGGCTGATTTTCTGTGCGAAGTAACTGAGGAATCGGGTAACCGCTTTCTACTTCATATTGAATTCCAAAGCCGTGACGATCGGGAGATGCTGGCGCGAATGCAGGAATACCATGGTATCCTGGTCCGCAAACACAAGCTGCCCGTACAGCACTACGTGTTCTATTTTGTATATTGAACAATTATTACTGGATTTTGGCTTACCAACGGATGCCGTGCAAGCGTATCTGGCGAAGAGTTTAACCTAATACATATCCATATCGCAATCAGAGACGTCAGTGTAGGCATTATCAGGCTTGTTCTATTGGGTCAGATTGCCTTCGGTGACCGACTTCGTGTCTGCGACATAGTTAATCCCAATATAATTTCAGCAGCACAATTCTAACAAGTACCCCACCCACCCCCTCCAGGCGTAGCTATCCGGATGCACTCACCGGGCTGTAGGTTCAGGCTGACCACCCCTGGAAGTGCTTCCGTAGAGCCATCGGCACGGACAAGGAGTTGTTGCCCGGGCAAGCCAGCTTCCCCTCCTTCCTGGCCGTAGGGGCCACTTTTTCGGCGCTGGGTCAGGAGCGTGACGTCGAGCGGAACCAGGGCTTCTACCTCTCGCACGAGTCCGTTGCCTCCCGGCCAGCGGCCAGCGCCGCCGGAGTGCGCGCGCAAGGCAAACTGCCGCAGGCGCACCGGGTACACCCGTTCCAGGTCTTCCGGATCGGTGATCCGGGTGTTGGTCATGTGTTGGTGCACGCCCGAGCGGCCCGCAAATCCGGGGCCAGCGCCAGCGCCTCCGCCAATGGTTTCGTAGTAACCGAAGGTGGCGTTTCCGAAAAGAAAATTATTCATGGTACCCTGGCTGGCGGCCGCCAGGCCAAAGGCTTTCAGGAGCATATCCACCAGGCGCTGACTCACTTCGGTGTTGCCACCCACTACCGCCGGGCAACGGGCGGGCTCGTCCACAAAATCGGGATGCAGAAAAGTATTCGGCGGTAAAGCCAACCGAACGCCGCGCAGCAGCCCTTCGTTGAGCGGAATATCGTCGGCACAAATCAGCCGCAACACGTAGATGAGGGCGCTGTAGACAATGGACACATTGGCGTTGAAATTGGCGGGATGCACTGGCGACGTGCCCGCAAAATCCAAGGCGAGTTGCTGGCCGTCGAAAAGGATGCTGACCACGATTTCGTGTCCATCATCCAGGCTTTCACGGGCCAGCAGGGGGCGGTTGGCAAAGGGTTGCAACTGCTGCAGGAGGTTCTGATGGGCACTTTTCTGCAAAGCTTCCATGTAGTACAAGACGCGTTCCTGCCCGTACTGATCCACCAGTGCCCGGAGGGCTTTTTCGCCGGTATGCAGCGCGGCCAGCCCCGCCCGCAGGTCGGCCAGGTTTTCGGCCAGCGCACGGGTTGGATAGGGGGCAGCGGTCAGCTGGCGGGTAACGCTTTCCCACTGCGGCACCCCGCGCCGCACCAACAACTGGGGGGCAAAAACCACCCCCTCTTCGGCCAGACAAGTGGCATCGGGGGGCATCGACCCTGGGCGCTTGCCGCCAATTTCGGCGTGGTGGGCCCGGTTGATGACGTAGCCGACGCAGGAACCATCAGCCAGAAAAACGCCCTGCAGCAGGGTAATATCCGGCAGGTGGGAGCCGCCGTATTTGGGATGATTGACCAGGAGGACATCCCCCGGCTCCAGCGGCAGTTTTTCCAGACACAACCGCGCGCACACCCCAGGCTCCCCAGGTGGACGGGAATATGGGGGGCATTGACCAGCAGGTTGGCCTGGGGGTCGAGCAGGGCACAGCTGAAATCCAGCCGCTCCTTCACGTTGACACTGAAAGCCGTGCGCTGCAGCTGGGTCCCCATTTCTTGGGCAACAGCCTGGAAGCGGTTGGTGAACAACTCGAGGGCGATGGCTTCCCCCCAGGACTCCCCGGTTGCACGGGTTGCAGCCGGTGTGTGGGTCAGCACGGCGTGCCCGTTGGCCCAGATGGCCAGCTGCCAGGCGGGGGGCAGGTAGGCCGTCGCTTGCTGTCCGGCCAGCACCAGCGGGCCGCGGGCCGCAAATCCCTCCGGCAGCTCTTCCCACAGGCGGATGGTGTGGCCCGGGAGCGCCAGCGCTTGCGGGGCTGGCGGAAAAATGCGGGCCGGATCGTCGGCCGCCGTAGTCGCGAAAACCTTGACACTTTCCAATTCGATCACCGTTTGCTCGGGCAGGTAGCCAAATTGCGCTGCGTAGGCCGCCAGGAAGGCCTGGGTAGGATCCATGCCGGGCTGGTAGCGCAATTCCAGGGGGGTGTCCTGGCCCCGGAAGCGCAGGTACAGCAGCACCCGCGCCGGATGGGCGGCTACGGCTTCGGGCCCCGCCTGGCGCAACTGCGCCTGGGCCTGCCCGAAGAGGGTGGCTACCAGTTCCGGGACGGATAACGCCGGATCGGACAAGGGCCGTAGAACCTGCTGCTCGGCCAGTTTTTCCAGGGGCGCCTGCCCCATGCCGTAGGCACTGAGCAGCCCCGCATCGCGCGGGAGGATGACCTGGTTGATGCCTAGCAATTCGGCGATGGCACAAGCGTGCATCCCGCCAGCGCCCCCGAAAGCGAGCAGGGCATAGTCGCGCGGATCAAAGCCCTGGCGAACGGAGATCCGGCGGATGGCGTCGGCCATCTTTTCGTTGGCAATTTGCTCAAAGCCGCGGAGGAGTTCGGTGTCGGAATAGGTCGTTCCGGTGCGGGCCAGTAGTTCGTGTTGCACCTGTTGCAGGGCCGCCTGCGCGGCGGGCAGGGACAGGGGCACACTGATGGCATCGGCCGCCAATTTGCCCAGCAATAAATTCACATCGGTAATGGTGAGTGGGCCCCCAGCGCCGTAGCAGGCGGGCCCCGGGCTGGCGCCCGCGCTGGCGGGACCAACGGTGAGCTTTTCCCCGTCGAAGCCGCAGATGGATCCGCCACCCGCCGCCACCGTTTCGATGGCCAGGCTGGGGCTCAAAATTTGGGCGTCGCCCACCTGGCAGAAAAAGCGGAAATCGAATTGTCCGGCATAGCGGGCCGCATCGGTGCTGGTGCCGCCCATATCCAGGGTGAGGATTTTTTCGAAACCCAGCTGCCGGGCGATCGCTACCGCGCCGACAATGCCGCCCGCCGGACCACTGAGGAGGCTGTCTTTGGGGTGGAATTGCGCGGCGGGCTGCAGGCTACCGGCGCTGCTCATGACCAAAAACTGGTTGTTTCCGGACAACGGCCCAAAAAGGCTGGCCTGGATCCGCTGCAAATAGTCTTCGATGACGGGGCCAGGTAGGCATTGACCAGCGCCGTTTGCGTGCGGGCCAGCAGTTTGATGTTGGGGCTGAGGGTTTGGCTGGCGCTCACGTAGCGGTAGCCCGCCGCGTGTAGGGCATCGGCCAGTTGCTGTTCGTGCACAGGGTTGCGGTATGCGTGCAACAGGCTGATGGCGATGGCATCGGCGTCGATGAGGTGTACGATACAGGCAATTTCAGCCGGGCTAAGGGCCTGCAAAACGGTGCCGTCAGCGGCGAGGCGCTCCTGTACGCCAATGGTTTGCACGTGCAACAATTCGGGTTCCGGAATAGCCAGCTGGAAGAGGTGGGGCCGTTGTTGGGTACCGATATAGGGCAAATCTTCGAAGCCAGCGGTAATGAGCAAGGCCACACGCACGCCCTTGCGTTCGAGCAAGGCATTGGTGCCCTTGGTGGTGCCCAGGCGCAGCTGGATGGGGGGAAGGCCGCCGCCAGGGGGGTCTGGGTGAGCAGGCGGGTGGCCAGCACGGGGGCTTCTTCGTGGGCGGTCAGTTCCAGGGTGGCGGGTAAACGCAGCGCGACCGCCTGGTTGAAAGTGATGGTCTTCTGGGCGAGGTCCAGCGCCTGCACCGTCAGCGGCGGGTGTGCTTGTCCGGTTACCTGGGCGGTATAGCCAGCCAGCAGATCCGCATGCGCTACGGGTCAGCGGTGGTCCAGGCGGAAGGTGGTGGCGTTGATGGGCGCCAGCAGTTGCCCGCGCAAACAACCATTCGAGAGTACCTTTACCCGCCGTAAGTGGCCCTGGGGGCTTTGCGCTATTCCGTCGGTAAAAGTGCCGCCGGTGTCGATTCCTATTTGCCAGTTCTTCATTGGGGGATAAATTTAGGGCTTACTTTTGTGCAAACCACTGGAAAAACAGAAGAACTAGTAATCGATATTAAGCTCTCCGACAAATCAAAACCAACTAGCAACAGAGCTGGTTCAGCAATCGGTAGAAAATCATTATTTTGTATTTTTGTATTCTAATTACGCGCACGATCAAAGAGTTTCCTTATGAAAATATCAATTGTTATCTTTTGTACACTGCTTGCGACCACGCCACTTCTCACCATGGAATTATTCGTAACGACTACCTATTTAAATGCTTATAAGACGGATTATTTTCTAATTCATGACTTGGCAGGTAAAGTGATCCACTACCAAAGGGTAAAGGATTTGGACTACCGCAATGGAATGTCGATAAAGTTTGATGCTGGTGAAATAGTCGGAGAGGAATGGTTCTTAACCGCCATAAATATTTATAAGCGTGATGGCCAGGAATATTTTTATAATTTTTCTTACTCGGGCTTGAATAATGGTTACGTACTGGATTATCAGGACATAAAGGTGGGGTTAGGTAGTCACAAATCTGCGCCGGTCAAAGTCCAGATAACCGACCTCGAAGTGATAGGGTACATAAATAAAATTTATGGTGATGGTCAGGGTATAAATTGGATATACGACCGAAAAATGAGTTATGAAAACTTAATTGGACTAGACGTACCATTATTTTTGGTAGCTCAATACGCACAGGATTCAGCGCTGTATTATTATTATGATGAAAAACACCAGGAAAGAACCAAAGTAACCCAGATGACGGTCTCTGCTAACGATTTTAAACATTTTACTGAAATGCAAGTGCTTCATTTTGCCGATACGATAGATGATGTTCAAATTGGCTTGTATACTGAATTAGGAGCTAAACCATTAATTTTCTCTACAATGTTGAATAACAATGCTATCGTTATTCCTTTCCCAAAAAACATAGAAATTAAACAGTGTGATTTAATACTCCGAGACTTCCAAATTAAGGAAGCCTATAGAAATATTGCTTACTATACTTCAAATACTTTTTTTGAGGAAGACATAGTAATACCCATACCGGCTTATGAAGTAAACTATGATGAATACAATGGCGTAACCATTAATTGTGACGGAACTTATTCCTTTTTTGAGGTATATTCTTCTTTCATCGGTGAGGAAACGGATGTAATTTCTACCTGGGGCTTCATTGGCCCTTTACATCGGAAAATGAACTTCAGAATACCCGATATTCCGGCGAGTATTTTAAATAAACATAAGCTCAATATTGGTAAAGCCACAGCTATTAGTATTGGATTACTAACGGATGATATTGACCATTCTTTACAAGATTTAGCAGTACCAATGATGTTGTCAGACGCAGAGTGGCGGATTAAAAACAACAGTGTTGAAGTAATTCAATTTATTAAATTTAGCGGATAAAAAACTTTCCCTGCTGCCGGGTGGTGAATACTTCCGCGTTTTACCGTACCATTTTCCAGGCATTCCAGCCTTGCTAACCCCTCCCCATTTTAAGCATTGCCACAGATCGGCCAGCCCACCCAGCACTCATTTTTTTGGCATGGCCTTTAGGCGCATCATTTTCGTTTTTTTTGGCTTAAATCCCTTATAATTGTCAAAGAAACAAAAGGACACGGTATGCCTCCCCAAAGAGATTTTATTCCATTTGATATAAAATGCTACTCCAAGCTGGAGGATCGGTTTGCCGCCTTGTTCGAACCCCGGCTGATCAATGAAGTCTGCCAATATGGTAAGCTGCGAACCTTTAAGCCTGACGAAACCATCATTGATATAGGGATGCGCATCACCCACATGCCCCTGGTGATTTCTGGCTCCCTGAAAGTACTTACCGAAGACGAAAAAGGCGATGAATTGCTCTTGTATTACTTGCAATTTGGGGAGACTTGTGCGGTAACATTAAATTGTTGTACCAGCAAAATAAAGTCAACGGTAAAGGCTATTACGGAAACCAAGCAGAGATCGTGTTTGTCCCCGTGGAGAAGATGGAAGATTGGATGATACAATATGCATCCTGGCGAAGATATGTCCTGAATAGCTACAATGAGCGGCTGAATGAGATGGTCCATGCAATTGACAGTATCGTTTTTCAGGGCCTGGAAGAGCGATTGCTGAAATACTTGAGAAATAAGGCGGGCATGGTAAAATCGGCCGTGCTGAATATATCACACCAGGATATTGCCAATGATTTACACGCATCAAGAGTCGCTGTTTCACGCCTCATGAAAAAAATAGAACTTAAAAAAAGTATAGCACAGCAGCGAAACAAGATAATTGTCCTTGACTACAAAGCGGACTGAGCTGGATCCTGCTGATCCCTACAGAAGAAGTCTATTAAATAAACGCGATAAAGTCGCGATCCGCCCGCCAGCGCTTCCTGGTGTGTAACCCCTGTTACACCGAGAAATATTCCAAGACCGCATCTTTGCAGCTACAAAACAGATAGGTAGTATGTTGGAATTTTTATCACCAGCCTGGCCCTGGTACGTCGCTGGCCCCTTGATTGCCCTGGTTATGTTTGCGCTGCTGTACTTTGGCGAGAACTTCGGCGTTTCCAATAACCTCCGGACCATGTGTGCGTTGGCTGGCGCGGATCGTTTTTCAGATTTTTTCAAAATAGATGTCAAGCAACAAGCCTGGAATCTGGTCTTTGTGGCGGGTTCTATCCTTGGGGGGTTCATCTCCTATCAGTTTCTTACCCCCGATGTAGCGGTGGTTTTATCCGCTGCGACCACCGAACGATTGGCTAACCTCGGATTTGCCAATGCGGGCGCTGGCTACTTGCCGCAAGAGATATTCGGCATAGAACAACTCACTTCGATTTCGGGGCTTTCGGTACTGTTAGTTGGTGGTATGTTGGTGGGTTTCGGCGCAAGATACGCCGGAGGCTGCACCTCTGGCCATGCCATTAGCGGCCTTAGCAACCTACAAATTCCCTCCTTGATCGCCGTGGTAGGCTTTTTCATCGGTGGCCTTTTAATGGTCCACCTGATTATGCCACTTATTTTTTAAGGGGAGCTTCGCTAGTTCTTGTCCTCACAGACCATTAAAAAAAACAATAACTTGAAATATATAAAATTTCTGCTGTTAGGTATCCTCTTCGGGATGGTTATGGCAAAAGCCGAAATAATTTCCTGGTACCGGATATTTGAGATGTTCAATTTTGATGCTTATCACATGTACGGTGTCATTGGCTCGGCGGTAATACTGGGCATAATAGGCGTGCAGCTGCTAAAAAAGACAAAAGCCAAGTCGCTGTACGGCGAAGCGCTACATCTGAATCCTAAAACAATGGGGGTATACCGCTACCTGCTGGGTGGGATTCTGTTTGGCTTAGGTTGGGCCTTGGTAGGTGCTTGCCCAGGTCCGATGTTTGTTTTATTGGGCTATGGTTATGTGCCAATCCTGGTGGTGCTTTTGGGCGCGGTAATGGGCACTTTTCTGTACGGGTTATTGCGTTCAAAATTACCTCACTAGAGAATTAATAAAAAATAAAAATGGAAAATATAATTGGTTACATGGGAGCTCTGATCGTTGGCCTTACACTTGGGTTATTAGGCGGCGGTGGCTCTATCCTGACCGTACCCCTGCTGGTGTATGTGATCGGGATCAATCCGGTAACAGCAACCGCCTATTCGCTTTTTGTGGTTGGAGGCACTTCGCTTGTAGGGGCCATTAGAAACATGACCAAGGGGATGGTGGATGTCAAGGTAGCGGTAGTCTTTGCCATACCCGCACTCCTGGCGGTCTACCTGACCAGGCGTTTTCTGGTGCCGGCCATACCTCCCGAAATCTTTCACATTGGCGGCTTTGTCATGACCAAGGATCTGGCTATCATGCTGTTTTTTGCTGTAATTATGGTACTGGCTTCTATTTCTATGATCAAAGTCGGCAAATCGGAGGAGCAAGCAGAAAAAAAAGTAAAACTTCAAATTCCCTTTATTGTCCTGGAAGGTGCGGTGGTGGGGGTACTAACGGGCATCGTAGGCGCAGGGGGCGGTTTTTTGGTTATTCCAGCGCTGGTATTATTTGCCAATTTGCCGATGAAGAAAGCCGTGGCTACCTCCTTATTGATCATTGCTGCTAAGTCGCTGATTGGTTTTATCGGCGATGTACAGAACCTGGCCATCGGTTGGACTTTCTTACTCACCTTTACGGCCATCTCAGTAGCGGGTATCTTTTTGGGCATTTATCTCAATCGATTCATCGATGAAAAGCCACTCAAAAAAGCCTTTGGTTGGTTTGTCCTGGTCATGGGCGTATTCATTATCGGTAAAGAGCTGTTAAAATTTTAAATCCTGTCAACTCATCTATTGTGGAATATAACTTAATAAACAGCCTGCTTATCCCAACCGATTTTGGAGAACTGGGTGACTATGCCTATTCAATTGCCGCCAGGATATCGGCAAAATCAGGAGCGGCCATTGAAGTGATTTCGGTTGTAACAGGGCCACCAGGAGCATTTTATTCCAAGACGGGCGAATTGCTGAAGGATGAAGGTAATGACTATGCTGAATGGGATAGCGCGTTAGCGGCTGCTCAAGAAAAAATGAAGCAGTGGGTGAAGGATAAGCCCGAGGTGACGGATACATTTTGCACCATCGGGAACATTGATCAAACCATCCTGCAGTACGCCACGAATCATCAAATAGATCTTATCGTCATGGGTACCCATGGCTTATTCCACAACTCAATTTGGGGGCCATTTTCTCATGCCGAGTTCATCACCAATCATTCACCCATCCCTGTTTTAACCCTGAAATGTGACAGAACAGATTTGAAGCTGGATGAGTTGTTATTGGTCAGTGATTTCCTGGAGGCAAAACCAATCAACTTATCGATTATTAAAAGCTTGCAGGCACTTCATGGTTCCAAATTGCTACTCCTCAAAATTAAGCTGGCTGATACCCGAAGAACCGAAGCGCAGATCACCGCGGACATGCATGCATTTGCCCAGGCCAATAGGCTTCAAAATTATGAGGTCCATATCTATCCGGACCAATTAGTGGAAGCGGGTATTGGGAAATTCGCCGCCGAAAAAGATATAGATCTCATCATGCTGGGCACGCATCAGGCAGGTACTTTTTCCAAATTATTTAGAGAAAGTATTTCCAAGGATGTGGTCAATCACTTGTACCATCCTATTCTCACTTTTCCACTGGACTAAATATGGTTAAGCGTATATTGGTTTAAATGGGTCTTCTGTGATGGATTATTTAAAAAGCAGGTAGGTAGGTGCTCAATTGACTTGTGTAACACGTGTTACGCAAGTTAATCGAGTACTTGTTATTTTGCAGAAGTAACAAACTAAGCTATTGGCAATAAAACAAAATGATATGAAAAATAAATATACCGTACTTGTAATCGGAGGCGGTACGGCAGGTATAATGACTGCGGCTCAGCTCAAAAAGAAAGACAAAAACCTTGATGTAGCTATTATAGAACCTTCGGAATATCATTACTACCAACCGGCCTGGACATTGGTTGGCGTTAATGAATATGACTATGCAAAGACTCGGAGGTCCATGCAATCCCAAATTCCTCAAGGAGTTACATGGATTAAAGACTACGCAGAAAAATTCCATCCCGAAAAGAATACGGTGACTACTCGAAGTGGAAGTGAGATTGCCTATGATTTTTTAGTAGTTGCTCCAGGGTTGGTAATGGCTCCTGAGCTGGTGGAAGGACTCACCGATGCACTCGACAAAGGGGTAGTTTGTAGTAATTATACTGATCCAGAAAACACCTGGCGAGTTTTGCAACAATTCAAAGGCGGAACAGCGTTATTTACGCAACCTACTACGCCGATCAAATGTGGTGGTGCGCCACAGAAAATCATGTATCTCGCCGAAGATTACTTCAACAAATCGGGTAAAAGGAAGGGTACGGATATTGTATTTGCGACGGCTGGTTCGGTCATCTTTGGTGTAAAACCTATCGCCAAGACGCTCATGGAAGTTGTCGATAGAAAGGATATCAACCTGCGGTTTGGTTATAATCTCGTCGGGGTGGACGGCCAGGAAAACATTGCCTGGTACGAAATGGCTGATCATGAAAAAGAGTACAACCACAAGGATGTCAAAGTCATCATTGACGGTAAGCGCAAAAGCATAAAGTTTGATATGCTTCACCTTGCTCCGCCACAAGCTGCTCCTAAGTTTATTAGAGAATCACCGTTAGTAGATGAAACCAAATGGATCTCGGTGGATAAAGGAACCATGAAACACACCAGGTTTAAGAATATTTTCGGACTAGGAGATGCGGCAGGGCTGCCTACTGCAAAAACGGGTGCAGCAGTAAGAAAACAAGTTCCTGTCATCGTAGAGAACCTGATGCGGCTAATGGCCGCTAAGGGGCTCAGTGATAAAAGATACGATGGCTATTCGTCCTGCCCGCTGGTAACAGATATCGGTAAGATGGTGCTGGCGGAATTTGATTACGACAACAACTTCACGCCAGATCCTAAACTTAAGCAATTGCTCATACGCGATTCTTCGAAGGAACATTGGAGATTGTGGATGCTGAAAAAATATATCCTTCCTTACCTTTATTGGAATAAGATGATGAAGGGCATTGACGTATAGTAAGTTTTTGTTTTTTTGGTGCGCCCAATAGTTACTGGCAGGTAAGTATTGGGCGTGTTAATGCAGGTAGCTATGCAGTATAGTTTTCCTGCAAATGTAGTACGAGTTTCTTTTATGTTCAGCTCAACGATGGGTTTCGTTTCCCCTGTTACCAAGAGCTTGTTGGGGAGACTTGTGCCGCAACGTTAAGCTAAATTTTCTTCATAAAATAAGCCACAACCGCTAACTTATCACTTGCAGTTCCTTTATCTTGCCGCTATATTTGTGATAAACATCTAAACCCGCAGTGCGAAAAAAGTCACAGAAAACGCCTTGTAGGTACCAGAGGGATGAATATACCGCCAGATTATCAGCAACTATTTGAGGAGGCACAGCGCTACGAGCAGCTGGGCGATTCCTACCATGCGTTCAAACTTTATAAGCGGGTCTTGAAACTGGCGCCGGAGTGGTCGGAGCCTTACCTGGCTTTGGGTCGCCTGTATCACCAGCGCCGGGAGTGGAAACCTTCTTTTTACTACTTCAAAAAAGCAGTGGCCCTGCTACCCGGGCATCGCGAAGCCTGGTGGTCGTTGGGCATCGCGGCCGTAGCGCTCAAGAAATGGCGGCTGGCCCGCAGTATATGGTACAAGTTTGGCCTGGCCCAGTTGCCCAAAACACCCGAAGGGCTGCGCCTGACCTACAATGGGACTTTCGAAATCTTGTGGATGCTGGCCATCGATCCGGCGCGGGCACAAATACTCAGCGTACCCCACCCCGACTCGGGCTTTCACTTTCGCGACGTGGTGCTCTACGAACGCAAGCCCGTCGGTCATCACATCGTAGCCCACAAGCGGGTGCCCGTTTACGCCGAACTGGGGTGCTTCAAACGCTCCCCCTACCAAACGTTCTCGTGCCTGATACACGACGTGTCGGCGGCCCAGATCCAACAGCTGGAGCGCATGTGCTACGACGCCCGGCTGGGGTTCGAGATATGGTCCAACGCTGCCCGGGGAATGGTCATCGATAACCCCCAGGCTTTCCCTGAATACTACGGAAGGTCTATTTTACCACCCGAAAATACGGCTAAAAACCAGGACCAGGCCCTCATCGCCATTGCGGCTACCCACCAGGCCGAAGTGTTGCACGTGCTCGATGCCTGGCAGATCGTTTCGCTAGGCGAATATTCCGACTTGCGGGGCTATTAGCCGGCTGCCTGCTCAGCAAAGAGCTACAAACCTGGATTCCGCTCTTTGATGAGCGCCTGCGCTTCGGCAATGGCGTTGTTCATATTTGCCGCCACGGCCGTAATCTCCGTTTGTTCCTTGTCGATGAAGGCCATGACGGCGGCGTGATCCGGCGATTTTTTCCGTACGGTAGCCAGGGGATTGTCCTTGATGTACGCCATCCAGTTCATCATCCCGTCTTCGGCGGTTTCCAATTGCGCCAGGGCGGTCTGGGCCCGGGGATGAAAGTCATTGGCTTCTGCCATCGCACGGTCGGCCAGTTCTTTCAACTTGGTCGACACCTGGTAGATGTCGCCCATCAGGGGCATCACCACGTCGTGGCCTTCCATCATTTTGTTCCAGGCTGCCTCTTGAGTCGCCAGTTGTTCGGCCGAAAATTTGGCCTTGGGGCCACAAGCCAGAATAGATAACGAGAGCAAAAACAAGAAAAAGAAACGATTAAACATAGTTTTATTGTTAGGTTTGCCCTAAAGTTAATCAATTATGAGTCCGGAATACCTCAAAAATTTAAGTAAGTTTCTTTCCCTCGTCCTGCGTCACGAACCGGAGGTAGTGGGTATCAAGCTCGACCAGAATGGCTGGGCCGACGTGGATGCACTCATCGAAGGGGCCATTGACAAAGGCCGGGATATGGATCTCACCATTCTGGAAATGATCGTGCTGACCGACGAAAAGCAGCGCTATGCTTTCAACGAGGACAAAACCAAGATTCGCGCCACCCAGGGCCATTCGGTCAAGGTGGACCTGGAACTGGAGCCCGCCAAACCACCCAAGATCCTGTACCACGGTACCCTCGATCGGCTGATGGAGCGGATTATGCTCAAAGGATTGGAACCCCGTGACCGCAACCACGTCTACTTGTCGGAAGACACCGCTGCGCTCATTGACGAGAATGAACGCAGTGGAGAAACGATCGTTTTAAAAATATTCGCCGGCGCCATGTACCGCGACGGGTTTCACTTCTACCAAACGCCCGGCGGGGAATGGATTACGGACAAGGTACCGAACAGGTATTTGGATATTATTTAATAGACTTATTCTGCTGGGATTATATCGAGGGCAAATCGCGCCTTTTCGCTTCGCGCCTACTTCGTGGTCTTCCCACACTGTGCCTTTTTTGCGCAACTTAGCTATGGCTAAGCTCCACAAAAAAGCCTTCGCGTGGTCGAAAATGCATCAATTTTCCCACCAATCTAACCCAGCAGAACAAGTCTAAAGTAACGGCTAACAAAAAGCCCCGCAGCGAACTGTTCGCTGCGGGGCTTTTCATTAGACCCATAGTTGGCTTTTGCGACCGGCTTAGTCACGCGTAACCACGCGCTCCAACTCAATCACATCGTGCATGATGGCCAGCACTTCGTGGATGTAAACATCTTTGGATACCGCTTTGAGGAAATCTTCGTTGCGGGCCTTTTTGCTTTCGTCCCCTTCAATGGCTGGTAAATCAACCGCGAGGTTGCGGACGCCAGGATTGACAACTTCGTCGAAGAGGTTCTTAAAGCGTTCGGCATCGGCCTTGCGCGTAGCTTCCAGGGCGCGGAAATCGTCTACATTCAGTGGGTATGCCGTCAGTTCGCGCAGTTTTTGCAGGCGGGCAGCATTGGATTTTATTTTGGTAAATACGTCATTGGCCGCAACCCGCGCCACACTGCGGGCGATAATTTGGTCGAGGTGGGCCATTTTGAGCACCTCCTGGGAATAGTCAACTGCTGCGATTTCGGTCCAGGGCATGGGATATTCTTCTTCCTTCTCACCGGTTTTGATGAACATGTAGTTGTCGGGAAGAATAATGTCCGGAACCACGCCCCGCAACTGGGTAGAGCCGCCGTTGATCCGGTAAAACTTCTGAATCGTAAGTTTCACTTGCCCGAGGGGCTTCACGTTGTCAAATCCCTGCAGGGTCCGGTCCAGGTCGACAAAACGCTGTACGGTGCCTTTGCCGAAGGTAGAATTGCTACCTACGATCACGGCCCGGTCGTAATCCTGCAGTGCAGCCGCCAAAATTTCACTGGCGCTGGCGCTCGAGTTATTTACCATCACCACCAGGGGGCCGTCGTACTGAACGGTGGGATCCACATCCATCAACACTTCGGCTTCGTACTCCCGGGAATTAACCTGTACAATAGGGCCGCGTTCGATGAACAACCCCGACATTTTCACCACGTCGCGTAAGCTACCACCACCGTTGTTGCGCAGGTCGATGACGATACCATCAACGCCTGATTTTTTCAATTTGTTGATTTCCACCTCCACGTCTTCCGCACACTGGCGACCGTTGGGATCCTGGAAGTCGGCGTAGAAACTCGGCAGGTAAATGTAACCGACCTTTTCACCCGGTGATTTACCATCGATGATCAGGGAACAGGCAAAGCTTTCGTCCAGGAGCACGATGTCGCGAATGATGGAGATCACCGTTTCTGTTCCGTCTACTTTTCTGACCGTCAGCCGCACTTCGGTACCTTTATTGCCCCGGATCAGTTGAACCACATCATCCAGTACCATCCCTTTGATATCAACGGGTTCGCCGTCGCCCTGGGCTACTTTGGTAATGATGTCGTTTTCCTGGAGTTCCTTCCCTTTCCAGGCCGGGCCACCGACGACAATTTCGGAGACTTTGGTGTAGTCATCATCCGCCATCAGGCGGGCGCCAATGCCTTCCAGTTTGCCGCTAATGGTAATGTCGAATTGTTCTTTATCGAAGGGCTTGTAATAATTGCTGTGGGGGTCGAAGACACCGGTAACGGTGTTCAGAAACTGGCTCATCCGATCTTCCCGGTCGAGTTTTTGCAGGCGGTCAAACCAGCGGTCGAACATCTTGAGTACGTCGGCACGGGCCTCCGCCTCCAACTCGGTGGTGGTCTTTCCGGCCAGTTCCTCGTCACCATTGGCCTGCTTTTCCAGGGCTTCGGTGTAGTTGTCGAGGGTTTCGTACTTCAGGTACTGCTGCCAGTGTTGCCAGAGGGCCTTGTCGTCGGCCGCAAAATTGCGCTTGTCGCCATCGAGTTCGATATTGTCTCTTTGGGTAAAGTCGAAAGGTGTGGCCAAAAGATCGCGGTAGTAACCTTGCGCCCGCAACAAAGAACTGTTGATCAGGTCCTGACTCAGATTGAAAAAGCCCAACTCATTGTTGCGCAATAGGTCGTCGATCTGGGTTTTGTATTTGGCCAGCTGAGCTACCTCATCGGCAACCAGAAAGCGCTTGCCTCCGTCCATTGATTTGAGGTACGAATCGAATGCTTTGGCCGAGAAGTTATCATCAAGGTCCTGCGGACTGTAATGATAGCGCTCCATCGTCCGCATAACCGTTTGCAACAAGACCGTTTCCTTTTGCTCGTTGTTCAGTTGTGGGTAGGCAAAGGCTGCCAGCAAGGTGACCGCAACCAGCGAAAAGAAGATTGATTTTCTAAATTTCATACAATTGTTTTTTTCAGTACTCGGTTGAGATTATTAAGACGCGGTGCCAGGCAAAAAGATAGCGCATTGGCTATAATAAATCTTCTGTAATTAACAAAGAAGTGCTACAAAAATTGTGTTATTCTGTTAGTCCTTCTAATTATTGATACCAAAAATACCTTATTTGCATCAAAACCGACCGTTCGTTTTTTGGCCAGCTATCTACATAAGACCTGCTTGCCTGGTAAATAGTTGTCTAAAACCGTGCCAAAACGCAAATTTGACATTTCTATAACGTATGGCAGCACGCACCAAAATGAGTGCTAATTTGCGACATATCGGTCAGTCTCCTTATCTTTGTAGCCGTACCGGGGCCGCAAGCCTGCGATTTGCCTACCTGGTTATCACGTATTTTTTCTTTGCCATGCGAAAACGTTTGCACAACATCGTCAACAACGATGAACTCAAGCGCCAGATGGAAACTTCCAACGAGGTGCGCACCACCCTTTCCTTTTATCAATACCACCATATTGATGATCCTGCTGCTTTCCGCGACCAATTGTTTCTCGACTGGTCGGAATTGGGGGTATTTGGTCGTATTTACATCGCCAGGGAAGGCATCAATGGCCAGGTTTCGGCACCCACCGAAAAATTGCTGACCTTTCGGGAGGTGATGTACAGCGTTCCATTCCTCGAGGGTATTCGCCTGAATATCGCCATCGATGACGACGGGAAGTCTTTTTACAAACTCAAAATTAAAGTTCGCGAAAAAATTGTTGCCGATGGCCTCAATGATGCTGGTTTTGACGTGACCAGGCGCGGCTGGCATTTGTCGGCACCGGAGGTCAACGACCTCATGAACCAGGCAGAAACCATCGTGGTTGACATGCGCAACCACTACGAAAGTGAGGTGGGGTATTTTAAAAATGCCATCCGCCCCGACGTAGAAACCTTCCGCGAAGCGCTACCCCTGGTGGAAGAGCTGCTGGCAGCGGATAAAGACAAACCCATCATCATGTACTGCACCGGGGGGATTCGCTGCGAAAAAGCCAGCGCCTATTACCTGCACAAAGGCTTCGACAAGGTTCACATGATCGATGGGGGTATCATCGAATACGCGCGGCAGTGTGAGGAACAGGGCCTCGAGAATTACTTCCTGGGTAAAAATTTCGTCTTCGACGAACGCCTTGGTGAACGCATTTCAGCCGACATCCTGGCCCAGTGCCACCAGTGTGGCAAGCCCTGCGACAACCACACCAATTGCGTAAATGATGCCTGCCATATCCTCTTCATCCAGTGCGACGAATGTGCCGCCCAATACCAGCATTGCTGCTCTACCGCTTGTGCCGATTTCGCCGCCCTGCCAGAGGAAGAACGCGCCCGCCTGCGCCCAACCCTGACGTTCAACGGCACGAAATTTGGGAAAGGACGCTATAAGGCCAACCGGAAGAGTGATCCGAAGATTGTTTAGGGAGGTCGGATTAGGGTGTAAAGGTGTAAAAGGGGAAAGGTGTAAACGGGCGGGCGTGAGGTCTGAAAAACGTATAAACGCATCTTTACGTTGAAGCGTGAAAACTCAGTCCACAAAAATGGTCAAAGAACCAAAATCGTTATTTTCATCACCCCTTTTATACCCTTACACCTACCGCACTTTTACCCTTATCCCACTTTTACCCTTTTACCCCTTTTGTTTATGTCCGGAAAACTCTACCTCGTACCCACGCCCATCGGCAACCTCGAAGACATTACTTTGCGGGCGTTGCGCGTACTCAAAGAAGTGAGCCTGGTGCTGGCTGAGGATACGCGTACCAGTAAAAATTTGTTGCAACACTACGATATAGCTACGCCGCTGCGGCCTTTCCACGCGCACAACGAGCACAAGGTGACCGAGGGGCTGGTAGGCCAACTTCTGGCGGGTGCAGAATGGGCACTGGTGACGGACGCCGGTAGCCCCGGCATCAGCGACCCCGGTTTTTTGCTGGTGCGTGCGTGCGTAGAAGCGGGTGTACGGGTAGAAGCCCTGCCCGGCGCTACCGCTTTTGTGCCTGCGCTCACCGCCTCGGGATTGGCGGCTGATAAATTTCATTTCGAAGGTTTTTTGCCCCACAAGAAAGGCCGGCAGACCCGCTTGCTTTACCTGGCGGAGTTGCCCGTGACGTTTATTCTTTACGAATCGCCCTACCGCCTGGTCAAATGCCTGGAGCAATTGATCGAGCATTGCGGCCCCGACCGGCGTGCCTGTGTAGCCCGGGAGATCACGAAAATGGTCGAAGAGGTGACGACTGCTCCGCTGTCGGAGCTGCTGGCGCATTACCAACAGAAGGATAAGGTGAAAGGAGAATTGGTGGTTTTGGTGAGTGGGAAGTAGGGCTGGTTATACCAGTGCCAGGGCCACTCCTTGTGCCAGGGTTTCCTCCTCGGGCAAAATCTCACAGTTGTCCCACAGGCCCGTTTCCAGGGTGCGTGCGTAGGCTTCGGGCAAGCGATGGGTACGCATTTTTGCCGCCGCTGCGGGGTGGTCGTATTCAAAATAATGGTGGGTATAGCGCAGTTGTCCTTGTTCGTCTTGGTCGATGATCAGGTACCAAACCCGGGGAGTGCCGTCGTTGGCCGGCATGCCGATCACACCAGCGTTGAGCCAGTACTGGCCGCCCTGGTGCTGGCTGAAGGGTAGGCCGCAGTGGCCGGCGAGGATCAGATCGGTTTGAGTATCCGCAAAATTTTGGACTTTGACCGCCCAGGGCGTAGAAGCAAATACGTAACCAGCCACCTCGTGAGCGGATCCGTGCAGGACAATGCCATCCAGACCAGCAAACTGAAAACGCAAGTGGTGGGGCAGGTCTGCCATCCAGCGGATAGCGTCGGGGCTCAGCGCCTGCTGGGCATAGGGGTACCACTGGCGGGAAAAAATATCGCAACGGCTGCCGGTATTGAAGTCGCAGCCACAGTCGGCTTCCCCAGCGCGCAACTGCAATTCTACGTTGCCAGCAATGCAGTGGATGCCCCAGGCTTTCACCAATTGTACCACCGCTTCGGGATCGGCACAGTAGCCGACGACATCGCCCGTACAGATGATGTGGTGGGCCGGAATGCCTCGTGCCTGCACAAGCGCTTGCAAGGCTTGTAGCGCTTGCAAGTTGCTGTACACCCCCCCGAAAACCAGCAAGGGGCCGTTCAGGGTGCCGATATTTTTACTGACAACTGGTGTTTCCATACCTCGGTACTAAACGTGTTTTTACGCCCTACATTGCTGCGGGTATTGCCCTGGTGTGTCGCCACGGGGACGCCTAAGTATGGTCCCGGCACTTATATTATCTAACGCTTCACCACCGCCTTCACCACCACCTCGTCCGGCAATTCCAGTTCTTCGCCAGCGCTGGCATCGCCCATAACCAGGGTGTCTGCTAAAACCTCTCCCTTGATGTAGTCGCCAAAGCTCGCTATGGCGGCCGCTACAGCCGGATGCTCGCCGAGCGTCACGTGGATGCGGTCGGTGACGTTGAAGTCGCTGTTCTTGCGTATATTCTGGATGCGGTTGACCAGTTCCCGGGCCATCCCTTCGGCGGCCAATGCTTCGGTAATGGTTACGTCCAACGCGACGGTCAGTTTGCCATCGATGGCAATTTTCCAACCCGGAATATCTTCGGTGCTGATTTCAAAATCTTCCATCAGCAATTCGAAGGTGCCTTCGGGTAGGGTCAATTGGTAACGCCCTGCTTTTTCCAGGGTCGCAATATCGTCCTGCGTAAACAGGTTGATGGCGCCCGCCACCGCTTTCATGTCCTTACCCAGGCGCTTGCCCAGGGTTTTGAAGTTGGGTTTGATGCGCTTTTTCAGGAACCCACCGTCCTCATCGCGCAGGTAAGCGACTTCCTTCACATTGACCTCGGCCAGGATCAGTTCTTTGATCGCTTCGACCTCCTGTTCAAAGGCGGTATCGAGCACCGGCAGTAGGATTTTTTGCAAGGGCTGGCGCACGCGGATGGTATCCTTTTTGCGGATACTCAGCACCAGGCTCGCGATGCGCTGGGCGTAATCCATGCGGTGCTCCAGGGCCAGGTCGATGAGTTGGCGGTCGGCTTCCCGCAAAAGGGTCAGGTGAACCGACTCGGGGGCCATGCTGTGCTGTCCACTGCGGACGAGGTTCCGGTACAGCCAGTCGGAGAAGAATGGTGCTACCGGTGACATCAGCTGGGCCGTCACCACCAGGCATTCGTAGAGGGTTTCGTAGGCCGCTTGTTTATCGGCGTTCATTTCACCTTTCCAGAACCGGCGGCGGCACAAACGCACGTACCAGTTGCTCAGGTGCTCGTCGACAAACTGGTCGATGGCGCGGCAGGCTTTGGTGGGTTCGTAGTCGGTCAGTTGCTGACGCACTTCCTGGATGAGGCTGTTCAGCTTGGAAATAATCCAGCGGTCAATCTCCGGGCGTTCCGCAACCGGAGTTGCTGGCTGCACGCCGGGTGTCCACTGGTCGATATTGGCGTAAAGCGCAAAAAAGCCATAGGTATTAAAGAGCGTACCAAACAGTTTGCGACGCACTTCCTCGATGCCTTCCACGTCGAAGCGGAGGTTGTCCCAGGGGTCGCTGTTGGCCATCATGTACCAGCGGGTAGCATCGGCGCCGTACTGTTGCAAGGTTTCGAAAGGATCCACGCCATTGCCCAGGCGCTTCGACATTTTCTGTCCGTTTTTATCCAGCACCAGGCCGTTGGACACCACGTTCTGGAAAGCCACCGTATCGTAGGCCATGGTGGCAATGGCGTGGAGGGTATAAAACCAGCCCCGCGTTTGATCTACCCCCTCGGCAATGAAATTGGCCGGGAAGCTTTGCTCAAATGGCGTATTGAAAGGCCGCTCATCGCCAGCGGCCAGCTTGTCGTAGTCGAGGCCCCACTGTGCGTAGGGCATGGAGCCGGAATCGAACCAGACGTCGATGAGGTCCAGTTCGCGGGTCATCTGCTGCCCGTCGTCACTCACGAGAATCACCTCGTCGATGTAGGGACGGTGCAGGTCCTGGGGCACTTCCTGTTGCAAGCCCAAGGCGGTATTGGCCCGGGCCACTTCGCGCGTCAGCTCGGGGATGGAACCTACGCATTTTTCTTGTTTGCCATCTTCGGTGCGCCAAATCGGCAGCGGAATCCCCCAGAAGCGCGAACGGCTCAGGTTCCAGTCCTGCAGGTTCTCCAACCACTTCCCGAAGCGACCCTCGCCGGTGCTGGCGGGCTTCCAGTTGATGGTCTGATTCAGTTCGTACATGCGCTCCTTGTAGTCGCTGGCGCGAATAAACCAGCTGTCCAGGGGGTAGTACAAAACCGGGCGGTCCGTGCGCCAGCAATGGGGGTAGCTGTGGAGGTATTTTTCCGAATGGAAAAGCTTGTTTTCTTCTTTCAGTTTGATGACAATGTCGGCATCGGTGGGCCGCTCTTCTACCTGGCCGTAGTCTTTGACGTAGCGTCCCGCAAAATCGGTGACTTCACTTACGAATCGGCCCTGCTTGTCGACCAGGGGCATGGGGTTGCCGTGTTCGTCCTTGACCAGCAAAGCTGGAATATCGTTTTGTTTGGCCACCCGCATGTCATCCGCACCAAAGGTAGGCGCAATGTGGACAATGCCAGTGCCGTCTTCGGTGCTCACGAAGTCGCCCACCACTACCCGAAAGGCATCCCCCTCGGGTTGCACGTAGGGCATGAGTTGTTCGTAGCGGGTGCCCGCCAGCTCGGCGCCGGTCATTTCGGCTACGATCTCGGCGTAGGGATAGGGCTTGTTGCCCGGCGTGGCATCGGCGGCCGTCATGTCGGGTTTGGCTTCCGAGAAGTAGGCCGACAGGCGGTCTTTGGCCATAATGACCAGGGCGGGTTCCTGGGTGTAACGGTTGAAGGTCCGCACTTTCACGTAGACGATGTTTTGCCCTACCGCCAGGGCGGTGTTCGAGGGCAACGTCCAGGGGGTAGTGGTCCAGGCCAGGATGTATTAGTTGTCTGTACCCTGGATTTTGAACTGCGCAACGGCGGAAATATCACGAATTTCCTTGTAGGCACCCGGCATATTCAGCTCGTGCGAACTCAGCCCCGTGCCCGCCGCCGGAGAATAAGGCTGAATGGTGTACCCTTTGTAGAGCAGCCCTTTGGTGTGCAGGCGCTGCAGCAGGAACCAGACGGATTCAATGTAGCTGTTTTCGTAGGTAATGTAAGGATGTTCCAGGTCGACCCAGTAGCCCATTTTGCGGGTCAGATCATCCCAGATGTCTTTGTAGCGCATGACGGTTTCCCGGCATTTTTGGTTGTACTGATCCACCGTGATCGACCGGCCGATGTCGTCTTTGGTGATGCCCAATTCTTTCTCCACACTCAACTCGATCGGCAGGCCATGGGTGTCCCACCCTCCCTTGCGGTCTACCCGCTCGCCGAGCAGCGTATGGAAACGGCAAAAAATATCTTTGATGGCCCGGCCCATCACGTGGTGGATGCCGGGCAAACCATTGGCCGATGGTGG
>Ga0075467_10000314_pt1 | contig 37140 bp, 38 predicted proteins | sample DEB08_DNA_9_FD_75067 | JGI IMG/M metagenome (GOLD analysis project Ga0075467, IMG submission 75067) | Aqueous microbial communities from the Delaware River and Bay under freshwater to marine salinity gradient to study organic matter... | ecosystem: Environmental > Aquatic > Marine > Coastal ... | reverse complement strand
GACGGGAGTAAAGCAATAATTTTCACTTACGGGGACCCAAACGAAACTAAATTAATCTTTCATGTTGAAACTAAAAAACTATAAGATCAAAAATTACCGCACACTGCGTGTACTCCGACGCACAGAAAATGCGTGTCCGTTTTAGCGGCATTATGCCCATTACATCGAGATTGCTATGAAAAAAATAATTACTGTGCTACTTGTCGCTTCGATTGGAGCCGTATCACTAAACTGTTTTGCAGAAGGTGAGGTTGAGAGCTTATCGCCTGAATTGAGATTACTACTCAAGCAAGAAATGCTGGCAATTCAAGACGGTATGAAACAAATTGTACCTGCGTTTGCATCTGGGGATCTAGAGCAGGTTTCTGATATTGCCGGGCTAATCAGCAAAAGTTATATTCTGAAGCAGAAAATAACCGACACACAAAAGCATGAGCTTCATGAAAAGCTCCCGAAAGATTTTTTACTAAAAGATCAACAATTCCATAAGTATGCTGGAATGCTTGAGCATGTTAGTAAGGAAAACCATACAGAGCTGGTGGGTTTTTATTACTCAAAACTGATGGAGTCATGTATTAGTTGCCATAGTGAGCATGCGAAGCATCGGTTTCATGTCTTCACCAATGAGCCAGCGAAGGCTGATCATCACCATTAATGCACTGGAAGCTTGGCATGCAAGGAACCAAAATTCACTCCATTTGCAGAGCTTATTTCGACGGCGTTACGTAAGGATTCATTGATATATGCAAATAAAAATGTCGGAGGGGTTTAAAATTAGTCTCTCCGGTATTTCTCATGTTAATTTTTTCTAAACTTGAGTAAAGTCTCAGGGCCGTGATTTTGCTGGGGTCAAGTTGATTCGAACACACCCAAATGGATTGGTATGTGCCTAATGTTCGTTGTATCAATTTTGCCAAGTCTTGGGGGTACGGTGGCGTTTGTATGACAAATTTGTTTGCCTATCGAGCTACGGACCCAAAAGATATGAAGGCTCAAAATGACCCTATAGGGGCTGACAATGATATTTGGCTGAATAAATTAGCAAATGATGCTGGTATTGTTGTCGCTGCATGGGGTAATGATGGTAGTTATTTAGGTCGTTCTAATATGGTTGTAGAAATGCTTCCCAATTTACATTATCTTAAAATGAATAAGTCGGGAGAACCTGCGCACCCCTTATATTTAAAAGCAGATTTAATACCAGTGTTAATGGGTACATAAAAAGAGCTAAAGCTAGCGTTTACTTCGTGCATTTGGACGGTGATAAAGTAAGTTGTCCGCTTGTCGAGGCTTATGTATCGGGCACACTTTAACGGACGTCATGATGACCACAATACCCCCATTTCACATCGCATTTCCGGTTCACAATATTGATGAAGCACGTCGTTTTTACGGGGAGGTTCTCGGACTTCCCGAAGGGCGTAGCTCCGATACTTGGATCGATTTTAACCTTTACGGCCACCAAATTGTCGCTCATTATCAGCCTCCACATGAAGACATATCCGAAAAAAACGCTCATCATAATCCTGTCGATGGTAAAGACGTGCCGGTTCCACATTTCGGCGTAGTCTTGACAATGGACGATTGGAAAGCCTTACGAGATCGCCTTATCGCTGCGGAAATTCAATTCAAAATTGAGCCATACATTCGCTTTGAAGGCGAAGCCGGTGAACAAGCGACTATGTTTTTCCTTGATCCATCGGGAAATGCGCTTGAATTTAAGGGGTTCAATGACATGTCGACACTGTTCGAGAAATAGGCTTAAAAAATACAAATACATAACGCATATATGCTTCAGAATTAGACACGGTATGTGATCGCACGCGCAGACAACTCGCGTCGGTATTAAAGACGTTATGAAGCTTTGACCCTAGGTTAATTCTTAAATTATTGCCACCAGTGACTGCTTTAGGCTCATTGAACGTAAAAGCTTGCTGCGGGCTCCCAGAGACCCCAGACGGTGGCTCTCAAGTAATCTGTGTTCTTATCGGGTCAGCCGCGATTGCTTTAGTATCACACTGCTTTTATGTTACTTCTCGTATGAGGTGTATTTTTTTAAATTTTTTCACAATTCGAAATTACAGAAAGGGCTTGGATTTAGTTTTCTTGGTGTCATTTTATATCTATCTTCGGCTCTTTCTTTACTTTATCTAATTGAATAAGTATTTTAGAAGCTCAAAAACTAACGCGCACTGCGTGGGGTCGAGTGCTTTACAACGCACCCGTTTATAAGGCTGTGAATACTCGATTACATCACAATGAACTCTAAAATATTCCAATTTACAGTTGTCGCGATAGCGCTTATGTTCGTGATATTTTTTTCTGCTTCTGTAGTTCCAGCGTTGATCAAGGACTTTGATGTTCTTGGTGCTTTTGCCGCAGGCTTTGTTAATCCATACTCATCAGGGTATTCCGCAGATGTAATAGCATGTTGGCTAATTCTTGTGGTCTGGGTTATTTATGAAAAGACAAAGCTAAACATTCAACATGGATGGGTCTGTGTGCTGCTTGGCATTGTTCCTGGAGTTGCCGTTGGTTTTGCCGCCTATTTGATATTAAGGCTTCGGCAGCTGCCCTTTGAGGACAAAGGAGATGCCTAGGTTCACACACGAAAATGTCAACGAAGCCGGTATGGACACTGTGATAACGCGTCGGCTATCGTCAAGGCGTTGAGACTAGGAGAGTATTTTAATGACGCAGTCATTCCATCTATCTTTTGTTGTGCCAGATAAAAGCTTGGCGAAAGAGTTCTACTTAAATGTGCTTGGTTGTACTTTAGGTCGAGACCATGACGTATGGTTTGATATATTGTTTTTTGGTCATCAATTAACAATTCACCAGTCATCGACTCAGATGCCAGCTTATACAATCGATCATTTTGGCCCGATATTGGATAAAGCAAAGTGGCAAGATGTAGTCGAAAGTTTAAGGGAAAATGATCTAGAATTTGTAATGAAGCCTACGCTTAAAAATATAGGCACAACAAACGAGTCTGGTAAATTTCTAATCAAGGATCCCGCAGGTAATTTGCTTGAGTTTAAGTACTATTTAGACTTTGGTGAAACTGTCGGAGCATAGTGTTGTTGTCGTGTCATAGTGCATAAGTTCAAAAAACTACCGCCCGCTTCGTTTACTCGCTGGTTCCATAAGTCGCCCCTCAGTACGACTTTCTGCGGTAGTATTATTCCAATGTGGGGTTTTTACTAAATAGTATGAGGAATAGAAATGGCAAACTACCCCGAAGCACTTGATCACATGCTCAAAGCATGGAACGAACCTGACCGCACCCAAGTTCGTAGTCATCTTGAAAAAGCACTGAATGTGAATGTTCGTTTTGTTGACCCGTCGATTGACGTTTCTGGTATTGACGGCTTTGAACAGAACGTCCACGAAGTTAAGGCTAAGCTTCCCGGCGCTGTTTACTCGCGAACTAGCGGTGTTGATTCTCAGCATGATTTTCACCGTTACCATTGGGCTATTCATCATCAAGAAAAGTTAATTGTATCTGGCTTCGATGTGACAGAAACAGATGAGCAAGAAAAAGTATCTTGTGTGATTGGCTTTTTTGGCGATGTTCCTAAAAGCTAGCGGTGGTATTGCTCAACCTATAAGCTGAGGTCTGAAGGTAAGAAAATGAAACAAAATATTATACATATTGCCTTGCTGGTTAAGGACTACGATGACGCAATAGATTTTTACGTCAATAAGCTTCAATTTGAGCTTATTGACGATACGTATCAAGCAGAGCAAGATAAGCGTTGGGTTGTGGTTGCTCCACCAAACTCGCATGGCGTAACTTTGTTGCTGGCGAGGGCGTCAAAGCCTGAGCAGCATGATTTCATCGGCAACCAAACAGGCGGCCGAGTATTCCTTTTCTTAAATACCGATGATTTTTGGCGTGATTATGAGCGTATGAAATCAATCGGTATAAATTTTATCCGCGAAGCTCAAGAGCAGGATTACGGCACAGTCGCGGTATTTGAAGATTTGTATGGGAACCTTTGGGATTTACTTCAAATGAATTCAGGTCACCCGATGGCTCAACGGCAGGCGTTGCAAAGCATTCAAGAGTGATTCCCTGCGCTGGACATTCTTAGCTCGACGTTAATTTTGCTGTTTATGGTGCCCAAGCGTAAATTTGGGTATTAGCGTCGCTCGAATCTAGATACGGCGCTCGGCCGATTTTAAGTTCAACGTGAGAAAACACAAAACTGTCGCCGATTTTAGACTTGATGATGGGGTGCTTGCGATGATTGTGCGTATACTGAGGTTCTCGTCCAAGATTTTTATATGTTTCACTTTCTGTGATGCTGTTGCTAAAAATCTGCGTATTAAATCCCATGAGAAATTACCCTATGTTGAACCCTGAGAAAAAAGGCCTTCGCCGTGCGCTGATCGTTGCCGTGCAATTAGAGACGGTCAGCGATATTGAGTTCGAGTCGTCGTTAGCCGAATTAGCTGATCTGGCAAAGACCTTGGGGATGGAGGTAGTGGGTCAGTTTACTCAAAAGCGTTCGTCTTTCGACTCGACTGCTTATGTGGGCGTGGGTAAGCGGGAGGAAATACGGCAATTCTTAGAGGGCCAAGATGCGGACTTAGAGCCGGATGCGAATGATCGAGTAGAATTCATTCTGGTCGATCACGAAATCTCGCCGTCCCAAGCGCTTAATTTGGAAAATGAAGTTGATTGTGAGGTAATGGATCGCACAGTGGTGATTCTTGAGATCTTTCATCGCAATGCCAGCTCACACGCATCTAAGGTACAGGTTGAGATTGCCCGCCTAAGCTATATGGCACCGCGCTTACGTGAGGCGGCCAAGCGAGCGGGGTCGTCAGGGCGTCAGCGCAGCGGCACAGGTGGTCGCGGCACAGGGCAGTCACGTAGCCAAATGGATAGTCAAAAGGTGCGTGATCGTATTGGCGAGTTGCAAAAAGAAATTGACGCCATGGAAGCCGGTCGAGACATTCAGCGATCTTTGCGTCAGAGTCAATCTGGGTTAACCCAAGTGGCTCTCGTGGGCTACACCAACGCGGGTAAATCCACTCTGATGCGCGCCTTAACCGGCAGTGATGTGCTAGTGGCTAATCAATTATTTGCCACGCTGGACACAAAGGTACGCACCTTGTATCCGGAAAGTGTGCCACGTGTACTGGTGACTGATACGGTCGGATTTATCAAAAATTTACCTCACGGCTTGGTCGCCTCGTTTAAGTCGACATTAGACGAAGCTAATAACGCGTCGCTCTTATTGCACGTTATCGATTGCAGTGATCCAGGGTTTGAGATGCAGCTTGAAGTGACCGATAAAGTATTGGCTGAGATTGGCGCTGATAGTGTGCCGAGTATTCGGGTGTTCAATAAAATTGATTATCTGGACAACGCTGAGGAGCAAACAGAGCGAACCGCAGAGCTACAAGAAAAGTATCCAGGTTGTATTGTTGTTAGTGCAGTGGTTAAGGATGATATCGCTAAGTTGCATCAAGTGATCATGGATTTTTTCCAACAGCAGTTGGTTGAATCCGAGATTTTTTTGCCGTGGACAGAACAGGGCTTGCGAGGTGAAATATTTGCCTCCTGTCATGTGCTTGAAGAGCGGGCGGATGAAGATGGGGCATTTTTTCGTTTCCGCGCGGCACCTCAAGTGATTGCTAGACTGCGCGAACTTTCAGAAGGCATTGTTGAAGGCAAGGAGACCTTAACTTAAAATGGCATGGGTCGCATAGATTTCTATAACTGCTTGTTCACACCTCGACGCGACCAAAAGATGCTGGCTCTAGCGGGCTCACGATCGCCCGAGGGTTTAGTAGAGCGTTAGAATTGCAATCAAGCTATGGAGTGTAAAATGAAATTAGGTGCGTTTTCAGTAAGTTTATCGGTTAAAAACATCGAACAGTCAAAAGTGTTTTATCAAAAAATTGGCTTTGAAAAGGTCGGCGGAGAACAGTCGCAAAATTGGTTAATTTTGCGAAACGGCGATCATACTATTGGTTTATTTCAAGGAATGTTTGACGCAAATATAATGACATTCAACCCTGGCTGGGATAAAGATTGCAAAACACTAGAGTCGTTTACTGATATCCGGGTGCTTCTAAAGGACTTTGAAGCTCAAGGTATTAATATAATTCAAAAGTCCATAGACGGTGAAAGTGGACCTTCGAGTTTATCTATTCAAGACCCTGATGGTAATACGATTCTAATTGATCAGCATGTGTAAATATCATCAAGGTGAACTAGCCTAAATCGAATCGAGTCGGTGTCCTCAGGCCTGCTTCTGTTGTACCCGATTTAGTTGTACCCGATTTCAGCGATCGGTTTCCGGCATAACTAAAGCTCCGTGGCTGTTGAGTCACTGGGTCAATAAACTCAAGCTGTTTCGCCAGTGACATGCATACGAAAGCGGGGTTCCGATCGGACGATGCGTTTTTTAACTTGCCACTCTTGCCCTATGAGGTTTTCACCGTGATTAATTTGCGCAATTGCCTGATAGCTTTTTTGTATTTGTCGTGTTTCAAATGAATGATGGTAATGGTGGCGAGTGTCTGGGTTAACCGAGAATATGACCAAGCCAGCCGTTACTCTATCGAGGCGATGCAACGATTGTAAGGCTTCAATTCCAGTACTGCGCCGTAGGCGATTTTGCAGGCATTCATTTACGTAGATACCGCCCGGGGTTACGGCTAGAAAATGCGGTTTATAGGCGACTAAAATATGCTGATCTTGAAATAATATCGCTTCCTTAAATGGGATGGCGGGCTCATTTTCGACTTCTCTGTAATACTAGATACGTTGCTGAGTTTTAAACGGTGATTGCGTCGTTATTAGTGTACCGTCGTGGCAATGTACCTTGCCATCAGCGATGCGTTGCCGCCAAATTTGAGCTTCAATGTAGGCGAATTTAAAGATCAGATATTCCAGCACAGTAACCACGCTAGGGTTTGTCTGCGGTAAACTCAGTTTTGAGGGGCGTTCGGAAATTACCATTTAATATTTCAAGTTTTTGTCGCTTTAGAGTTATTAGAAAAGGGTATGTTGAACTTAAACAGCCTAGAGGGTAGCGTGATATTAGCAATATGTACAAATTTGAAAACCGAGCTGTTAGCGAAACTGGCAGCGACGTTGAGAAAATGTACCGTTTATTTTAAAGGGGTTATAGACCGTGGTTTCAATACGACTTTCAGCACGAGATGAACTAGATGCGTTCGTAAGGATGGAGCGCCAGCCTCATGCAATAAGCTTTATTAATGTTAATGAGTTGGCAGAACATCAAATAGATTTTGAAAATCCTAAACTTGTTTATTTAAGCATTGTAAACATCAGAAGTGAGTTATCGGGGTATTTCTTGCTGGCGTTAGAGCATGATACAAACAGTGTCGAATTTCGACGTATTCTAATAGACCAACATCAACGAGGGATAGGTCAGTTAGCGATAACTGAAATGGAAGCTTACTGTCGAAACGTATTACATTGTGAGAGAGTTTGGTTAGACGTCTATGCCGACAATAAAATTGGAATACATATTTATGAAAAATTGGGTTATACGCCTTTCAGAGACGAAATAATTAAAGGGCGGAAATTGATTTGTTATGAAAAAGCTCTCTGACAGTTTTGAATGTTTACCGCGTTGGTGCTGTAAAGCTGTTTAGTTAATAAGGTTAGTAAGTCTCGGAAAGGCTCCGAGCAAGTAACACTATTTTATGTGAAATGTCTCTCCGACACGTACTCTATGAAACCTATCACCGAATGTAGTTTTAAATCGCTCGAGAACATAATCGCTTGTATCGTGTCCTCCCAAAGCAATTTGCTTAACATTGTCATTGAGTTGAGCTTCAAAGGCGTCAATATCAGACATTGTAAGCGGTGAAAACGGCCCATTTCCAGATGCAAACAACCGCTGTAAATCAATGCCTAAACTCTTTAATCGACCATTAGGAACTGGAAAGTGTAAGTCACCTACGATCGCATATACTGGTTTTCCAAACGCAGTTTTAATGCGCAGCAACAATTTTTCGAGTGTTTGATGACCACAACCAACTATCACGACCAACCCCTTTCCAGCGAGATCGACCACCAATGCTTGCTCATCGATACGGCCCATAAACAATTGCCTAGCAATAAGCCCGGTGCTTGCCATACCCTTTACTAGGACTGTTGGTTGATCGATGTTTACCAAAGATTTTGCGAGTGGGTAGTTCATTCCCTTCGGTAAAAATAGTTTTTTGCTGGAGATATTTGGTGAGCGAGCGCCGATAGAGAATGTTTTCTTTTTTTCCCACTCAATCCCCCCAACATGATCTCTGTGTGCATGGCTTATGAAGATTCCATCGATTGAATCCATTTCAATGCCGGCTCTTTCCATATTCTGCATGAGTGGAGAATGTTCGGCGTTATTTTGATTAAATCCAACATCAAATAGAATGCGATAATCATCGGTTTCAACTAGATACGATACTCCGGCTTCAGTTTGGTAATCCTCCGAGATCGCATCCCAATTCACTAACGGCGTGATGCTAACCGCTGTGGTCGAACCAAAATCACTGAGCCTAATATTGGCAAATTTGTCCCAATTCTGATCAATGTAATCTTGTTTTAATCCGCGATTATAGTCAGCAATAAAAAATATAATTGAAGCTGAAATAGTAGCGAGTAGGACAGTGATATAGAGTTTCATATCTTGCTTACAAAATTGTAAAAATTAGAAGTCCTACAACAAGCCAGATCGGCGTCCGAACCAGAATATCTCGTTTGATACTAGTGTCTTTCAATATTTCTTCGAGATCATCGGGGAGTGGCATAGGTGATAGCGGAGATACATTCGCACCTCCTGTATTTCCTTTCGGAACCCATCCAAAAACATAGCCTGGAATGACCGCAATTAAACGCAGACACTGGCCTGAAATTTCCCTCAAATCCATATTGTCTAGCCCAATTTTAAGCATCCACCAATGAGTGATCCAATGTCTAAAAAAAGTTCGTTGACCTAAAATATGAGCACGCTCTAGGTGAGCGATCGCACGAGTCAAGTCATCACTGGAATACGCGCTCTGGGCTTCGCTCATTTCTAGAGCAAAGGCCGTTTTGATTTGGTTATCCATTAACTTATCCTATTATCAGTTTTTAGTGAGCACTAATTTGACACATTCAAACGGGACTGTATTGAACCAAACGCTTGTTGTTACTTCAGTAAGTGTGTCGTTTTTCCAGGTGTAATTCCCATTAGCTTGTGTAGCGTTCGAGTGTAGTGCGCCTGATCAGAAAATCCTCCAGTGACAGCCGCTTCCGCCAATGATTCACCTTCGGCTATCGCCTTACTTGCGCGAGCTATTGCGCACCAAAGAACCCATTTAGATAACGGAATCTCAAGGTTCTGGGTTGCGATTGCTCGTAGCCTTGACTCAGATAATTGGCACATTTCCGCCGCATTCCTAATTGCATTTTTTAATGGAGCATGTCGTAAATATAATAATGCCTGGCTGAGCCTAGGGTCTACGTCAGCTTGTTTTGTAACGACTAACTTTTTCAAGGTACTGACAATTTCAACAGCCTTATTGTTGATGTTGAGATTGGTGATAATCTCGGCTGGTACATCCCCGATTGGATTTGTAGGGCATAATGAGAGGATATGGCGAGCAATACTGGACTGAGGTTCAATCAAAATCAGGGTGACCTTCGACGAACTTAGTAGTGCGTGCTTAATACCCGGTCGAACATAGAGTTCCTTACTTCTATGAACCCTGCCAGAACTGTCTTTGAGCAGTAGCGGTTCAGTATGTGATATGGCTAGCTGCAGTGTTGCATGTGAATGAGGGCTGTTATCACCTGCATGGCCTATGAACGCCATGATACCTTCGGAGATACAAACATCACCACTCCATAAATTAGGTTTAGGTTTTTTCATTATTTCAGAGAAATTATATTGGCATAAAAAATTAGAAAAATTGTTTCTCTCTATGTATACGAACGGTTTTGATGATTTCGCCGATAACGCCTCGACTAGTGTTCTGTTCAGTCTGACGGACGCTTAGGCTGGTGGTTCTAGCTATTGTTCTCAATAAAGTTTATTGGTTAAAGTGGTCGTATCTCAAAACCTTGTACCGGGAAATGCACATGCAGGGTCCCAAATTCAGTTGTTTCTCTGGCTAGAATCCAACATGATTTATTTTCACCAACCAGCACTCCTACGACTGAATCTTTAGCATAGTCACTTGGTTTGATTTCCACCTTTCGGCCAATGTTTTCAGCCTTCAGCATGTTCTTTGGGATATTTCTAGGTGCTTGATTTTTGGCTGACTCGAAGGCGTTCTTTTTAGTTGCCCCGGTTCGCTGACCATGCCCGAACTTCGACATTCTATTAAACCAAGCGTTTACCTTTTGGTGGCCTTCAAGTGGTTTGCCGCCGTTGCTTAAGTTCTTAAACCAAAGGTTATGGTAGGCCGAGAAGTCAGCGATCGTCGGTGAGTTACCAAATAGAAACTCATTTTCAGTAAGCTTAGATTCCATATCGGCGTAGTGATCAGCGATAAGTTTGAGCGCTGATTTACGGCTCAACGGCTTTACCGATGAGGCCTTTCGCACTGCAATGCGGTCGTTGATAAATTTAATCGCTTGCAAGGGTGAGAACAGTTTGAATACAGTTGCTATCGCTTGGAGCGGAGTGGCTGTTTGTACACCGGCCATGAAGACCGTAGTGTCAATGTAGTTGGAATAGTCGGCGACGTCTTTGCCACAGGTTTCGAAGGCCAGCTCTGGCTTATTGTAGGCCGTTGCGAGCTCGTTGGCGATAAGCTTGGTATCGCAAAAAATATCAGCGCCTATTTGCATTACAGGGATGCGCCTATAGCCACCGGCCAACGGGTCGACAATGCTGCGTGGCGGCATAGCTGGCGAGATAACTGATTGCCATTGCGTGTTGCAGTAGCCAAACATAAGCCGAATTTTTTCTGAAAATGGCGAAATTTCGTAGTGATGTAAAATGATAAAGCAGTCCTCTATTTATGCTGAGATCTCAGTTGGGTATTTGAGACTAGATCTAGTTCTGTAACTCTAGTTTCGTAACTCTAAGTTTTGCTACTCTCAGTTTTTTTAATCTGGTTTTGTAATGATGTTAATTAAGCGGCCGTTTCTGGCCATCGAGTACAACACCCCAAATTTTGATCGCTGGCCAGTCTTTAGCATCGCTGTTTAATGGGTTTTTATCGAGCACGGTAAAATTTGCGCGCTTACCGATTGAAATTGAACCGATTGAGTTTTCTAAGCCCATCGCCCAAGCGGCATCAAGGGTGACCGATTTGAGCGCTTGATAGGCGTTTAGCGCCTCGCTTGGTGTCGAAGTATTGCCATTGCGCGTGGCGCGCGTCATATGCACTGAGGCGGCTTGCATGGGGTAGGGCGGTGCCAGTGGTGCATCTGAATGAAGCGTTACCGGTATCGATAGTTTGCTGGCCGACGCCAGTGGCGTCATGTATTGAACGCGATCACCAATCGATTCGCGGTAATCATCACCCATTAAATAAACATAGTGGCTCGCAGCCGAGATACCACCCCCTAGCTCGGCAATTCGTCGTAGATGATCCGGTTTGAGTAGCCCTGCATGCTCAATAACAAAGCGCTGCCCAAGCTTAGGTTGCGATTCGCGTACCCGCGACATTGCCTCTAAGGTTGCCGTTTGTGCGGCGTCACCATTTGAGTGAATTCGAGCATCTAGCCCGAGCTTCCAGTACGGTTCGATAGCATCTGCGAGCTCGTCGGATTCAGTAACCCATAACCCAAGTGTTCCCATCGATTGGCCAGCGATATAACCAGGTTGCTCTAGCCTCATGGTTTGAGAATAGAATGCCGCGTCGGTGAAAAACTTAACTTGCGGCAAGACCTGAGGGTCGCCATTACTGGCTTTTTCGTTGGCTAATGACTTTATTTGTTGCGCGGCATCAGCACCGTACTTCTTTTTAAACGCGCGATGCTCTGCCACAAGATAAAGATGGTAGGGGTCTGATTTGGTATATTCGAGGAAGTAATACGAGTCTTCAAGTGTCTGGTTGAATAAACCGTAGCCGAGCTCGGCTACCGAGGTGACGCCGGCTTTAGCCAGCATGGTTTCAAAGCCACTGAAACCTTTACTTATATTCGACGGAGTAAGTAGCTGCAGGCTTAATTTAGTAAATAGAAATTCAGTCGCATCTTCATATATTCGGCCAGTTAGTTCGCCATTTTCATCCAGAGCAATACCTTCATACTGTTGATGCAAAGACGGTTCAACATTGGCCCATTCAAGCGCTTGGGTATTCAAGTAAAAATCATGCCCAGAATAATGCCAAACCAATATTGGCCGGGTGCTTGAGACGGTGTCGAGGTCTTGGCGAACCAGATCGCCTTGAATTAAATTGTGATAGCCATAGGCGATTAACGGCTGGCCGGGTTCTAACGCTTGATCAAGTTCTTTAAGTCGTTCTAGCAAGGCCTGTTTGTTGGGTAAACCTTTAACAATACCATTCGGGGTTTCCATGTCCCAAGGCGGCACAAATGGGCGCGAGTAAATCATCGCGCCTAAGATCATGTGCACATGCGGGTCAATTAAACCTGGGATCAACGTTTGTTCGGCAAAGGTTTCGTCTATCGTTACATTGGGGTATGCGGCTTTTAGCACATCAACTGAGCCAAGTTTGCCAATCTTGCCGTTTAGCAGGTACACCGCTTGAGCTTGCGGTGTTTCAGGGTCCATGGTGACAATATGCTTGGCTGTATAGATCACCTCATCAGTTTTGCTCTCGCAAGCCGCTAATAAAAGGCTTAGTGACAAACAGACAATGCTTAGTTTACGCTGCATAGATATTCCTCTAATGGTAGATATTATCGGCGCTTGCTTACTGCTTCCGAATGTTTATCTATGGTTATTTATAGCTAGAGACATCAGCTATTTATAGTCAAACAACATACTCAAGTCTAACGCGCGGACGTGTTTGGTGATGGCACCTGAGGAAATAAAGTCGACGCCAGTTTCGGCAATAGCGACAATGGTGTCAATGCTGACATTACCCGATGCTTCTAAATCGGCCTGCTCGCCGGTTAGCTCTACAGCGAGGCGCATGTCCTCCATACTAAAATCGTCGAGCATGATGCGTTTGGCACCTGCATTTAAGCCTCGCTCTAATTCTTCAATTGTTTCTACTTCAAGTTCAACAAGCGCGCCGGCGGGCATAGAGGCGATTGCGTCAGCTACGATGCGCTCAAGGCTCTTGCCCGCACGCAAATGATTTTCTTTAATGATGATGCCATCGTATAAACCCATGCGGTGATTAACCCCACCGCCGCACAGTACGGCGTATTTTTGTGCCTCGCGCATCATCGGTAAGGTTTTGCGGGTGTCGAGCAAACGAGCTTTGGTGTGCGCGATAGCATCGGCATATTGGCGAGTAACGGTAGCGGTACCGGATAATGTTTGCATGATATTTAGTGCGCTACGCTCGCCTGATAAAATAGGGTGGGCGAGGCCTTCAAAGCGGCATAATGTTTGATTCGGTTCAACCGTATCGCCGTCATCCACGTGCCAAGTAACATCGATCTTAGTTTTGTGGCGCTTACCGACTTGTTTAAATACTTCATCGACCCAAGCTTCTCCGCAAATAACGCCATGTTCACGGGAAATTATTTTACCGTCGACCTGGGCATCTCTAGGAGTGAGGCGAGCGGTTACATCACCGCTGCCTATGTCTTCTCGCAGACAGTTTTTAACTAGCCGTTTAATGACTTTCTTTTTCGGTAAGGGGTGATGATTGTTTGCTGTTTGCGGCATTGGTGGCTCTCTACTGGATAGGTCAACAGAATGGGTCAACAAGATAAACTTAGACGCTCAGAATAGCAGAAACAATGCATCTCTCAAAAAATTGATCTATGTCGATGAGAACTAAAGTCTGCTCTTGTATTCTGACCTCGCCACCTTAAATAAAGAGTAGAGACTTAATCCTTTAAGAGGAAGCAATCATGAGAATGGACAAACTAACATCAAAATTTCAACTTGCCTTAGCCGACGCGCAAAGTATGGCCGTAGGCAAAGATCATCAATTTATCGAGCCAGTGCACGTTTTGGCGGCCATGTTTCAGCAAGACGGCGGCAGTGTTAGACCTTTGCTGGCGCGCGTTGGGGTACATGACAAAGCTTTAAACGACCGATTGAACCAAGCGCTAGCCGATATGCCGCAAGTGCAAGGCCAAGCCGGTGAAGTTCATTTGTCGCAGCAGACATCTCGTATTGTCAATGTGGCCGATAAGCTCTCACAAGAGCGAGGGGACTCGTTCATATCCAGCGACTTGTTTCTACTTGCCTTGGTCAAAGATAAAGACCGGGCTGGGGTGTTACTGCGTGAGGCTGGCGCTACCTTGTCGTCACTCAATAAAGCCATTGAAGATGTGCGTGGTGGCTCGAACATTGATGATGCAAATTCAGAAGATAATCTACAAGCCTTAGAAAAATACACCATTGACATCACCGCGCGAGCTGAGCAAGGCAAGCTCGATCCGGTTATTGGTCGCGATGACGAGATTCGCCGAACTATTCAGATATTACAGCGCCGAACCAAAAACAATCCTGTCATCATTGGCGAGCCGGGCGTTGGTAAAACCGCGATTGTAGAAGGCCTCGCTCAACGCATCGTTAATGGTGAAGTGCCAGAAGGCATTAAGAATAAACGCCTATTGTCACTCGATCTTGGTGCCTTGATTGCCGGTGCTAAATTCCGTGGTGAGTTCGAAGAGCGCCTCAAGGCGGTGTTAAAAGATCTGTCGAAACAAGAAGGTCAGATTATTCTGTTTATTGATGAGATTCACACCATGGTTGGTGCGGGTAAGGCGGATGGCGCGATGGACGCTGGTAATATGCTCAAGCCAGCATTGGCACGCGGTGAGCTACATTGTGTTGGTGCCACTACGCTTAACGAATATCGACAGTATATCGAGAAAGACGCGGCCCTTGAGCGTCGATTCCAGAAGATCTTAGTCGATGAGCCAAGCGTTGAAGACACCATCGCGATACTGCGTGGTCTAAAAGAAAAGTATGAGGTGCATCACGGTGTTGATATTACTGACCCGGCGATTATAGCCGCGGCAACCTTATCGCATCGCTATATTACCGACCGTAATTTGCCGGATAAGGCGATTGATCTAATTGACGAAGCGGCCAGTCGTATTCGTATGGAGATAGACTCTAAACCCGAAGTGATGGATAAGCTCGAACGGCAAATAATTCGCCGTAAAATCGAACGTGAAGCGCTGGGTAAAGAGAGTGATGATGCGTCTAAAATTCGGCTTGAAAATTTAGAAACAGAGATTGCCGACTTAGAGAAAGAATTTGCTGAATATAATGAGATATGGTTGGCTGAAAAATCGGCCGTGCATGGCGCGCAACACATTAAAGAAGAGATAGAAGCCGCACGTATCGAAATGGATATGGCGCAGCGTGCTGGTAACTTGGCAAAAATGTCTGAGCTGCAATACGCGATTATTCCAGAGCTCGAGTCACAGCTCGAACAAGCGCACAGCAATGAAAAAAATGGTGCGCCGAATCAATTATTACGTAGTAATGTTACTGAAGAAGAAATTGCCGACGTAGTGGCTGCTTGGACTGGGATACCTGTTTCCAAGATGTTGCAAGGTGAGCGTGAAAAGCTGCTTAATATGGAAGGTAACTTGCACAAACGGGTGATTGGCCAAAATGAAGCGATTAAAGCCGTCGCCAGTGCCATTAGGCGTTCGCGTGCTGGGCTTTCTGATCCTAATCGTCCGTCTGGTTCGTTTATGTTTTTAGGCCCAACCGGAGTCGGTAAAACTGAGCTAACCAAGGCCTTGGCTGAGTTCATGTTTGATACCGACGATGCCATGGTGCGTATCGATATGTCTGAGTTTATGGAGAAGCATTCGGTGGCGCGCTTGATCGGCGCACCTCCAGGTTACGTCGGCTACGAAGAAGGTGGTTACTTGACCGAAGCCGTGCGCCGCAAGCCCTATTCAGTGATTTTGTTAGATGAAGTCGAAAAAGCTCATCCTGATGTGTTTGATATTTTGCTGCAAGTGCTTGATGACGGCCGTTTAACCGATGGTCAAGGTCGTACCGTGGATTTTAAAAATTGCGTGATCATTATGACCTCAAACTTAGGCTCACAGCGCGTGCATGGTTATGACGGTGATTATCAAAGTATGAAAGCGCTGGTGATGGAAAGCGTCACCGAGCACTTTCGACCGGAGTTTATTAACCGTGTTGATGACATTGTGGTATTTCACGCCTTAGGTGAAGAGCAAGTTCGAGCGATCGCTAATATCCAAATGGATATTCTTCGTAAACGCTTGAATGAGCAAGACATCACCTTAGATATCAACAGTGAAGCCTTAGATATGGTTGGTCGTGCTGGCTTCGACCCAGTCTATGGTGCTCGGCCATTGAAACGAAGTATTCAGGATCTAATCGAGAACCCACTGGCCGACGCTATATTGTCAGGTGACTTTAAAGGCGGCGACGTAGTGGTAGTAACCGTTATAGATGGGTCATTAAGTTTTCAAAAAGCCATCGAGCATTAGATACTGGTTTGCCTAATAGTAAAAGAGCGTTGTTATTTGCAACGCTCTTTTACATAGATGCCAAGGCAATCTGAATCTAATGTAAGTAGGTCTGAATGAAGAATGTGCGTTGTAAACAATTATTATCGATAGGCCTAATTGCCTATGCCTTGTTTGGCGCAAATTCATTTGCGGCTTCTATCGCCTACATTCACGGACGAGTGGCAAATGACGGCACCGTACTCGCGCAAGGAGTTGGTTCTCCTTACGATCAAATGTTACTCACTGATAGCGGTCGCACAGGGCTCTCCGAGTTTAAGCAGTTAGTCGAGGGCCAAGGTCATGCAATTAGCCAATTTCGAGACAGCTCGATTAACTTGAATGCGGCATTTTTAAATAACCACGACGTGGTTATCTTTGGTTTACATCAAAAAATATGGTCTTCGTCTGAAAAGACGTCACTCGATAGTTGGCTTCGGGCTGGTGGTGGCATGTTTATTTACAGTGATTCAGCGTCGGGCGGCTTCTTTGGCGATGTTGGTGCTCAAAACACCACCGGTCAAACCGTGACCAATAATCTAATTGCCCTATATGGCATGCAAGTTACCGTTGATCAGGCCGATGGAACTAATGGGCAAACCGTTAACTCAAATACGTCGATATTAGCTATCAACAGCTTAACGCTAGAGGGCGAAGGTGTGTCGCCTGTGGCTATTACCCAGAACGACGCAAGCGTTGAAGTGTTAGTTCCTTATAAGCGTAATAAAAACCCGCTAATTCCTCACCCGCAGAATATAAGCATCGCCAACCCCGAATACGCTTCATTAGTGCTAACAGCCATTGATGACGGGCATATTATTGTGATGTTCGATCGTCAACCGATGTGGAACGACGGCCCTGGGTCTGATATTGACGAACAGGACAATAGGGTGATTTTGCGTGAGTTAGTTAACTTTTTAGCTGAGCGGCCAAACGTTGTTAACCCGGTCGATCCACCGGTGCCCGGTAATGGTGATGCAGTCATTGCACCTATTTTGCCGCTATTACTCGACGAATAACGTCGGTTTCGCCAAAAAGTGACGCATTCAAGGCTAGAAGTGTCGCCTATTTGATGATGCTCACTGTTTGAGCTGAGTATTCTCGAAAGATCGTCATGTTAGCTTGGTGGTCTTTTATGGTTACGCTAAACACTTCTTCACTGAGTCTAAATTTAGCTTGTCTAAATGCGGATCGAGTAGGCTTGGATAACAATTCAATCGCCGAATTCCACTACCCATGGCTTAGAGATAATTGTCATTGTCATGAATGTTATCACCCTGACACGCACGAGCGTATTTTAGTTAGTGCCGAAATCCCGTTTTGCCTACGCGCTGAAACCGCTCAAATAGAGGGTGATTGGCTTAACGTTGAGTGGAATGACCGAGGACATAAAAGCGCCTATCAACTTACTTGGCTGGCTGAACATAGCTATAGCCAAAGCAAGTTGGTCAGCCAAAACACCTTCTTGGCTGACCCTGCGGTTGGCGAAATTACAACTTGGGGTCGTGAATTACAGCAGAATATCGCTACTTTTGATTACGCTAAGCTGTACGCCGATCCGAGTCAATTACTGGCTTTCTGCCAAGCGATTCGCGACTACGGTTTGTGTATCGTACGTGGTGCACCTGCGGTAGAAGGCGAAATCGAGCGATTTGCTGAGCACATAGCCTGCGTACGAGAGACCATCTACGATCGCTTGCACAATGTGCGCGCTAGCCCTGGTGAATACAATGCATACAACGTCGCATCGACCACCTTAGAACTCAAGCCGCACACCGACATGCCGAATTACAATAATCCCCCTGGCGTGCAAATGTTCCACTTTTTGGTTAACGACAGTATCGGCGGCGAAAGCACTGCGGTCGATGGCGCTAGAGTAGCAGAGCAATTAAAAGCGCAAGACCCCGAAGCGTTTGATCTGTTAGCTAACACACCCATGTGCTTTAGGATGTTCAGCGATAGAGGGGATGTTATCAACAGTAACCCGCTGTTAACTTTGGGTGTCGACGGTGAGCTAAGGGTGTTTCGATTTTCTAATCAATTAGCACAACCGGTCAATTTACCAGCCGATAAAATGGAGGCATTTTATCTAGCCTACAGAAAGCTCGGTAGGCTGGTCGAAGCGCCGGAAAACAAGGTTGAATTTCGCCTAAATACCGGAGACATAATGGTGACTAATAATTTACGCGTATTGCATGGCCGTAACGCTTACGACTCAAGCACCGGAGATCGCCACCTGCAGCTGTCATATATGGATTTTGATGACGTGCTGAGCCGCATCAGAATGTTACTTAAAACATGAAGAGCTCCCTATGAACAACACTAACCTAAATAAGACCGTCGACTTTATCTGTATGCAAGACGGTCGTGCCGATGAGTATGCTTATCTAGATGAACTCGAAGATCACTATAAGTCTGAGTTACCACAACGATTGATTCAGGCATTAGCGCAACTTGAACACTCTTTATCGGGCTACCGTGTATCGCGGCTAGAACATGTGCTGCAAGCTGCAACACGAGCACACCGAGCGGGCGAGTCTGAAGAATGGGTGATGGCGGCACTCTTACACGATATTGGCGATGATTTAGCACCCTATTCGCACAGCGAGATGGCGGCAGCGATATTGCGCCCGTTTGTCAGTGATGAAATTTATTGGGTGGTGAAACATCATGGCATTTTTCAGATGTATTACTACGCGCACCATAGTGGTGGCGACCAGAATGCCCGCGACCGGTTTGCCGAACATCAGTATTTTTCTAGTGCGGTTAAATTCTGTCACCAATATGATCAAAACTGCTTCGACCCAGACTATAACTCAGAGACACTCGAATTCTTTAAACCTAAGATTCAGAGCGTGTTCTCAAAACCGAAGGCTTTTGATCAAGAATATATCGATAGATATGGTCAAAATTGATTTTATACGGTAAATAAATGTCGCAATCTGGACACTGGAACCTGAGGGTTTGAAACACAATTGAAAAATAGGGTAGAGATCTACTAGAACCATTTTTAAGAATTCGCAAAGAGGATCTTCATGAGTGAGCAAGACGACGATTTTGAATTAAGTGATTTAGACGACAAAGAGCTGGTCGAACAAATTCAAGATGACCTATACGACGGCTTAAATGACGAAGTATTTGAAGGTGTGGAAATTCTTCTTGCGAGAAATTGGGATGCTAACGACATTTTAGGCGATGCATTAGTCGGCGGTATGAAAGTGGTTGGTGAAGATTTCCGCGATGGAATTTTGTTTGTACCTGAAGTGCTTAAATGTGCCGGTGCTATGAAGCAAGGCATGGGTTTACTGCGGCCTATTTTGGCCAATAGCGCGATTGATCTATCACTTGGTAAATTCGTTATTGGTACGGTTAAGGGCGATATTCACGACATTGGCAAAAATCTTGTTGGCATGATGCTAGAAGGCGCTGGTTTTGAAGTTATCGACCTCGGCATTAACAACCCGGTTGAAAATTATCTAAATGCGATTGATGAGCACAAACCTGTGGTCATGGGCATGTCAGCCTTGCTTACTACCACCATGCCATACATGGGTGTGGTGCTCGAAGAACTCGATAAACGTGGAATGCGCAAAGACTTTCATGTGATGGTTGGCGGCGCTCCGCTTAATCAAGAGTTCGCTGATGCGATTGGCGCTGACGCCTACGGTCGAGATGCCGCTCGCAGCGCCGAAATGGCATCTAGTCACGCTCGCAGCGTAAAAGCCTGCTGACAAAAACGGAATTTATCGCTATGCAAATCAAATCGGTAACGTTCACCTCAAGACCGGATTTGTCAGCGGCAAACAAATTCTCTACGGCGGGTAATGCGCAGCAAGGCAATGTGCACCAATGCAAGTCTCAAGAAGAAAAGTCGCAAAAAAAGCTGGTGCTCGGCTGCGGCGCCTTAGTTTATGAGCTGGTTGAATTAATAAAACATAATCCGCTGGTCAACCAAGTGGTTGACCTTCATTGTTTACCCGCGACTCTGCACAATACCCCGCAATTAATTGCGGGCGAGGTTGATAAGTTTCTCAGCGAGAAAGGCGCGGACTATGCTGAAGTGCTGGTGGCCTATGGTGATTGTGGTACCGCCGGAGCATTGGATACAGTATTAGCAAAGCATCAAGCGACCCGACTACCTGGTGCGCATTGCTACGAATTTTTCGCCGGTAGCCAGCAGTACGATGACTTCATGGAGGCTGAATTAGGAAGCTTCTTCTTAACTGATTTTCTAGTTAAGTTCTTTGATCGCTTAGTAATCGAAGGCTTGGGCTTAGACCGTTACCCAGAGCTAAAAGACGTTTATTTTAAACATTATACGCAGCTGATTTACATTGCTCAGACTAACGACGCTGATTTGCAGGAAAAGGCAAAACAGTGTGCGCAAAAACTGGGCCTTGAATACCGATATCGTTTCGTTGGCCTTGATGGATTACGGCCAGTGACAAAACCAATCATGCAGCCTAGCGCCTTTAGTAATATTGAGAGCGCCTTTAGTAATATTGAGGTGAACTATGTATAGCTTAAGACGTTTTGCCAGCCGCCATTCACGTGCCTATGAAACCGTTTATAACGCCAGTAGCCCGATAATTCTATCGACACTCAGGGTGATTAATAAGCTTGTCGGAGAGCGTTTAAATACACCAATTACTTGGCTTGAGGCAAAAGTTAAAGGCGTTTTATTCGATTGTAAGATGTGTGGTAATTGTGTGCTTTCAAGCACAGGCATGACTTGCCCCATGAATTGCCCTAAGACGATTCGCAATGGACCCTGTGGAGGGGTGCGTGAAAACGGCAATTGTGAGGTAAACGCTGATATGAAGTGTGTTTGGGTTGATGCTTGGGATGGTGCTCAAAAAATGCAGCACTCGCGCGAGATAGAGTTAATTCAGTTTGCTCCGAATCAACAGCATCAAGGCAGTAGCGCGTGGATTCGTTTGTCCAAAGAAAGCGCTAATATAAAACTCCAAGATATTGAGTTGGAGGTTAAGCCGTGAACGCAGAGCTCGAATTTCACCCGCCGGTTGACAACCCCGGCAGCCCTCTGCCAGAAAACGACAGCCATGTTTCTCAAGGTCGTTTCGAGCAAGTATTGAGGGCGGGTCACTTTGCCGTGACCAGTGAGATTGCGCCGCCAGACTCAGCTGATGCCGATCAAGTATATCAGCGTGCTCAATTGTTTGATGGTGCCTGCGACGCAATCAACGCGACTGATGGCTCCGGTGCAAATTGCCATATGTCGAGTGTCGCCGTTTGTGCCTTGTTGTCACACGTTGGCTATTCACCGATTTTGCAAATTTCTTGTCGAGATAAAAATCGTATTGCGATTCAAGGCGACGTGCTCGGGGCTGCGGCAATGGGAGTCTGTAATGTGTTGGCATTAACTGGCGATGACGTCTCGGCTGGCGATCACCCCGAGGCAAAGCCGGTATTTGATTTAGACAGCATATCGTTATTGAGCACGATTAGAATAATGCGAGATGAGTCACGATTTTTGAGCGGTCGCAAGCTCGATAAAGCGCCAAAGGTATTTGCTGGTTCGACCATTAACCCGTTTGTGCCACCGATCGAAAACCGAGTTAGGCAGTTGCAAAAAAAGATTAATGCCGGTGCCGAATTTATTCAAACTCAATACTGCTTCGATATGCCAGCCTTGAAATCGATGATGCAGCAGGCTGTTGACTTGGGCTTAACCGAGCGAGCCTTCATCTTAGCCGGTGTTGGCACCCTGGCGTCGGCTAATACAGCGCGATGGTTACGTACTAATGTGCCGGGTGTACATATACCCGATCATATAATTGAACGCTTGGAAGGCGCTAAAAATCAGAAAGCCGAAGGCCAGAAGATTTGCGTCGAGTTGATGCAAGAGTGTAAACAAATCGAAGGTATCAGTGGTGTGCATGTTATGGCGTACCGACAAGAGAAATATGTTGCTGAAATAGTGAAGGAGTCAGGCGTGCTAGATGGGCGTAAACCTTGGGCGCCTGGATATTAATGGTCTGTCGGATAATGAATTTAGCTAGTACAAAAACGGCACTTTGGCCTATTTTTCCGATAATTTTCGAGCAATGGATAAACCATTACGTCTCAAATAATCAAAAAACCAGCCTCAAACTATCACTTTCTCCTGACGCCAATCATTATCCGACAGACCCATTAATTAAAACAAAAGAGATGCTGCAATGACTAGAACAGTTTTATCGACACCGAACAAAGAGATCATCATCGGCTTTGGTCGGCCGTTCACCATGATCGGCGAGCGTATTAACCCGACCGGTCGCAAGATTCTTGCCGCTGAAATGAAGGCCGGCGATTACAGCCGAGTAGAAGCCGACGCGATCGCTCAGGTCGCGGCTGGTGCGCAAATGCTTGACGTTAATGCTGGCATTCCACTGGCCGATGAACCGGCTATTCTGGCTGAAGCTATTCGCCGTGTTCAAGCGGTCGTTGATGTGCCGCTTTGTATTGATTCATCAATCATCGAAGCCTTAGAAGCTGGCTTAGCGGCGTATCAAGGCCGAGCATTGGTCAACTCTACAACCGCTGAAGTTGAAGTGTTGGAACGAGTATTGCCACTGGTAAAGAAGTACGACGCTGCGGTTGTGGGTATTTCTAATGATGAAACCGGTATCTCTGAAGACCCTGATGTGCGCTTCGAAATTGCTAAGCGTATTGTCGAGCACGCTGCCGACTATGGTATCAAAGCGGCCGACGTCATTATCGATCCGTTAGTGATGCCGATTGGTGCTATCGGTGGTGCCGGGCAACAAGTATTCGCTTTATGTAAACGGCTACGAGAAGAGCTGAAGGTTAATACCACTTGCGGTGCCTCAAACATTAGCTTTGGTTTGCCCAATCGACACGGGATTAACAATGCTTTCTTACCGATGGCGATTGCCGCTGGTATGACATCTGCGATTGTTAATCCATTGCACGACGGCTTGGTTCAAGCAGTTAGAGCTGCTGATGTACTCGCGTTTAACGACCCTGATTGCAAACAGTGGATCTTAAATTACCGCGAGCCGCCAAAAGAAGGCGAAGGGGAAGGCCGCAGACGCAGCCGCAGACGTCGAGCTTAGAGCGAGTATTAGTAATGTTGAAAGGAGGAATATGAAGATGTCGAAACCGATTACAGGTTCGTGTTGCTGCGGCCAAATTAGTTATACGGCTAAGTCGGTAGCACTTTTATGGTATTGCCATTGTCAGCAATGCCGAAAAATGACGGGTCATTACATGGCGGCTGCACGGGTGAATTTGAACGATATCGAGATCAACGGCGAGGCCAAATGGTTCTACGTATCCGATGATTCACGGCATGGTTTCTGCCCTGACTGTGGCTCGAAAATTTTCTGGCGAAACGATAAAAATGACTTCCTTAGCATCACTGGCGGGAGCATCAATGACACCTCGAGCTTACGAGTTTCAGGCCATGTATTCGTCGGCGAAAAAGGTGATTACTATGAAATTCCGGGAGATGAAAAACGCTATATTTGCTGGGAAAGTTCCATTCAACAATCATGATGTATAAGGTTAAAAGCCATGTCTGAAACTAAATCTGAAACTAAGCTAGAACAGAACATAGAGAGTAATTCGGCTCGGCTAACTAAGCGGGTTGTATTCACTCCGTCGGGCCTATCAGCGGATGCTGAATTGGGCTCTACGCTACTAGAAACCGCGCAAGATACCGGCGTTGCGATTCGCTCTTTGTGCGGAGGCAATGGTAATTGTCGCCAATGCTGGATCGAAATTTCTGAGGGCTCTCACCCTAAACACGGGGTTGAATGCTCGGCCGATAACCTGTCTCCGGTTACTGAACTTGAACAGCGAATGTATCAACGCAACGATAAATTCAAGGGCATGAGACTGGCTTGTCGCACTCGAATTTTAGGTGACTTGGTGGTTGATGTGCCTGAGCGCAGCCAAGAGAACTTAGCCTATATTTCTAAGAAAAATAGTGCTCGAGAATTCGATTTAGCACCTGTTATTAGCTTAGTCGATATCGAGCTAGCAGAAGCCACCATGGACGCTAATCCGTCGGCCACTGAAAATATATTGGAACGCCTCGCCGAGCAATCGATCAAGGCTAGCTTTGATCATAGATTGCTCAGCAGCTTGCAAGCGCTAGTGCATGACACTAAGGGCAAACTGACCGTTGCTGTTCGTGACCAAAATCTTGTGGTTGGAGTATACCCTCTGGGCGAAGCAAGAATAATCGGCGCTGCGGTAGATATCGGTTCGACTACCCTGGCGTTATACGTTCACGACTTACATACCGGTGAGCTACTTTATCAAACATCGGCAATGAATCCGCAGATACAATTTGGCGAAGACTTAATGAGTCGTGTTTCGTACGTGATGATGAACAAAGGCGGTGATCAAAAATTGACCAGTGCGGTACGTCGAAAGCTCACCGAAATGCTGCATGAAGCCTGTAAGCAACTGGAAATGCCGCACGACAAATTACTCGAAGTAGTGCTTGTTGGTAACCCAATCATGCATCACCTATTTTTTGGAATCTCACCGGTCGAACTTGGTCAAGCACCGTTTACCTTAGCGATTCGCGAGTGGCTCGAGATGACCGCGTCAGACATTGGTCTCGACCTTTACCCGACCACTCGTATTGCCTTTCTGCCATTGATCGCCGGCCATGTTGGCGCTGATACAGCAGCGGCTTATTTGAGTGAGATCGACAGTATGCATAGCCAAACTAGCTTGCTGGTCGATATTGGTACTAATGCGGAAATCATGTTGGCTAAAAATGGCGTGGTTTACGCTACCTCGTCACCAACTGGCCCAGCCTTTGAAGGCGCTGAAATTAGTTCGGGCGTTCGCGCTTCACATGGCGCCATAGAGCGCATTCGCATAGATCCCGAGACACTGGAAGTTACCTTCAAGGTGATTGGCGTTGACGCTTGGTCAAATGAAGCTGCCTTCGCCGCGGCGCAACCGCGAGTAATTGGAATTTGCGGTTCGGGTATTATCGAAGTGATGGTCGAAATGGCTAAGGTCGGCCTGATCGATCAAACCGGTTTGTTTGTGCAAGACAAAGCGCCGGATAAATTTGACACCCGGCCTAGTGAGGTCGGCTCTACCGTGCGCTATATGTTGATCGACCAAGGTGACAATTCGATTTACGTAGAACAGACGGATGTGCGTTCGATTCAGCTGGCCAAAGCGGCTCTTTCCGCAGGCGTGCAATTACTGATGGACTATCTTGATTGTGACTCCTTCGATCAAGTCTTGTTAGCAGGCGCCTTTGGTTCTCATTTAGACCCGGTATTTGTCGCTGATCTAGATATTATTCCAAGTGCCAGGCGTGAGCAGATACGTTCTGTTGGTAATGCCGCCGGGATTGGTGCCACAAAAGCATTGCTAAGCAGCGATGAGCGCGCGCGCGTCATTGCTGAGGTTAAAAAAGTAAAGAAAATTGAAAGTGCCAACGAACCTAAGTTTCAAGACTATTTTGTCGAGGGCATGAAATTTTCAGTATCGCCGATAGCCGCTCAAAATTTGCAGCGAAATCGCCGACGTCGTCGGACTTAGAGAAACGTCTTCGGACTTAGAAAAACGTCGTTTACTTAAAGTAGGCGTCGCAGACATCATAAATATAAGAACAAACGAATTAAACAGTGAGGAATTTATCATGGCCAGAGAACGTAGAGGTGGCGGCCGCAGCCGCAGAGTAGCGCAGGTAGCCAGTGCTGAGTCGACTGCACCCGCCTATATCAAACGTAAGATTCCGTACTATGAAGTATTGGACGATGCCTCCTTGAGTATCATCGAAAACAACGCTGAAATTATTCTTGAGGAAATTGGTATTAATTTTACCGATGACGAAGAAACAATGGATATTTTTCGCGATGCTGGCGCCTCAATTGATGGTGACCGCGTGCGTTTTCCTAGAGGCCTGTGTCGTGACTTGGTTCAGGCTACTGCGCAGAAAGAATTCACTCAGTACGCTCGAAACCCGAAACGTAATGTGCAAATCGGCGGAGACAATATGGTGCTGGTTCCAGCGTATGGGCCGCCGTTTGTTTATGATCTTGATCGCGGACGGCGTTATGCCACTATCGAAGATTTCAATAACTTCGTAAAGCTTGCCTATATGTCAGAGAACTTGCACCACTCAGGCGGCACAATTTGTGAACCGGTTGATTTGCCAGTTAATAAGCGCCACCTTGATATGGTTTACGCGCACCTCAAATATTCAGATAAGCCATTTATGGGCTCAGTTACTGCGCCAGAGCGCGCAGAAGATTCTGTGGCAATGGCGAAGATTGTCTTCGGCGATGAGTTTGTCGATCAAAACTGCGTAATGGTCAACCTTATTAATGCCAACTCGCCAATGGCCTTTGATGGCACCATGGTCGGTTCGTTAAAAGTTTACGCACGTAATAATCAAGCGTGTATCGTCACGCCCTTTATTGTTGCTGGTGCGATGTCACCAGTATCAGCAGCGGGAGTCGCAGCGCAAAGTTTGGCTGAGGGGCTGGCAGGCATGGCCTTGGTACAGTTGGTTCGCCCTGGCGCACCAATGATCTATGGAAATTTTGTTAGCTCAATGTCGATGCAATCAGGTGCGCCAACCTTTGGTACGCCTGAGGCAGGTCAAGTAATGAATATCGGTGGTGCATTAGCCCGTCGCCTCGGTGTTCCATTTAGAAGCGGCGGTGGCTTTACTTCATCCAAGCTACCCGATGCACAAGCCGGTTATGAAGCTGCCAACACCATGAACGCCACCTTAAATGCAGGAGTCAATTTCGCGCTGCATACCGCCGGTTGGTTAGAGGGTGGTTTATCGATGGGCTATGAAAAATTTATTATGGATGCTGACCAAGCGGGTATGTTGCGTGTGTCGGCTGAAGGTGTTGATATGAGTGAAAATGGTCAGGCGATGGATGCACTTCGTGAAGTTGGCCCAGGCCAGCATTTTCTGGGATGTGAACATACTCAGCGGAACTTCAAGAGTGCGTTTTATCCGTCCAGCCTCTCGGATAATAATAGTTATGAAGCTTGGCTTGAAGATGGCAGCCAAGATATGCAAAAACGAGCTAATACTCAGTATAAGAAGATGTTGGCCGATTACACCTTGCCACCACTCGATGCCGAGATCGACGCCAAATTGATTGCGTTTATGGAGCAGCGTAAAGGCAGTTTTGAAGATTCGAATATCTCGTAGGCCAATATATGAGGCTCTGTTAAAGATTTGAACAGAGCCTTAAACCGCGTGATGACGTTAAATTTAAAAGGCTTGTGCTATCGTTGAATTCTTATTAGATACCTTCTTAAGTCGACCTTCTTTCAAAATGAATCATTTTCCCGCGTGCCGACTCAGCGTCGTTGCACTAGCCTCATTGTTTACCTCTATTACCCATGCTGCTGATCAATTAGAGCAAGTCTCGGTAATAGGTACCCGTTCGCCACAGCCAGTTTCGCTACAGGCGGCTAATGTCACGCTGATAAATAGTGATGAGCTTGAACTGGTCAGTGCTGTGCATATTCAACAAACCTTGAATCGTGTGCCTGGCGTTAGCTTGCAGCGCGGTAACGGCCAAGAATCGTTGCCAGGCATACGTTCTGCCGTACTTACTGGCGCGGGTGCTTGCGGCAGCGTGTTGATTCTCGAGGATGCGATACCGGTGCGCGGCGCCGGTGTTTGTAATGTTAATGAATTATTTGATACCCATTTTGAGCAAGCTGAGCGCATAGAGGTTGTGCGAGGTGCCAATACTGCGTTCTATGGATCAAATGCGCTGACCGGCAGCGTTAATGTGGTTTTGCCGAGTGAAGGGCAAAATCAGGCTTCCTTGGAACTGGGTGCTAATGATTATGTGCGAGGTAAAGCCGCCGTTTCATACCAAGGCGGGCGAGTCTATGCATCGATTACTGATGATGGCGGCTACCGTGACGACTCCGGTTATACGCAGCAAAAATTTAGTTGGCGACATGCCGAGCAAGTAGGTCGATGGCAGCTTAACGCAGGTGCCACCTATACTGATTTAGACCAACAGACAGCGGGTTTTATTAGCGGTAGAGATGCCTACAAAAACCGATCGTTGGCACGCCAAAACTTAGACCCCGAAGCATTCAGAAAAACTAACGCCCTAAGAGCATGGTTAAAGGCATCCAGCGAACTAGCGAATGGTGCGCAGGCTCGGGGTGCAGTTTATATTCGTGATACCGATATGGATTTTCGCCTGCATTTTTTACCTGGTGATCCGCTAGAGAAAAATGCGCAAACCAGTTTTGGTTGGCAGTCCGCTATTACCTTCGAACCGAATCAGTCACTGAATTGGACCATTGGCTTAGATGGTGATATCACTGATAGTGAATTACAGCAAACTCAAGACCAAGCAACCGAAGGTTCAGCGTTTCTGCGAGCGACTATTCCGACTGGCGTTCACTATGACTATCAAGTTGACGCACAGCAAATTGCGCTGTTCACTCATGCCGATTGGTCGATGACTGAACAATGGCGGATGGTTGCTGGCGCACGCTTAGAGAGAACTGAGTACGATTATAATAATTTAGGCTTAGACGGGCGTACTCGAGATAACGGCAGCGAATGTGGATTTGGCGGTTGCCGTTACAGTCGCCCAGCTGATCGCGATGATAGCTTTACTCACCTATCACCAAAGCTCGAATTGCATTATACGCCGAATGACGCTTGGCGTTTCACCTTAGCTGTGGCGGATTCATTTCGGGCGCCTCAAGCAACTGAATTGTATCGCCTGCAACGCGCGCAAAACGTGGCTGATTTAGACATCGTTGAATCGGTCAGTGTCGAATTAACGGCTCAATATCAAGCAGACTCGTTGCAATTCAGTGCGTCGCTATACCGATTAGAGTTAGACAATCTAATTATTCGCGATAGCTCATTTTTTAACGTTGATGGTCAAAGCACACTCAGTCAGGGCGTCGAGTTTAGTCTGCAGCAAGCTCTGAGTGAAACTTGGTCTTGGCGCGCTGTTGGCTCATATGCGAAGCATGAATATACGTCTGATTTAATTGTCGGTGATAGAAATTTCAACGGTAACATGGTGGACACAGCACCAGAGTTTTTCGGTAGTTTATTCTTAACTTGGCAAGCCACCGCTCAAGCTAGTGTCGAAATGGAATTGCAACGAGTCTCAAGCTATTTCTTAGACCCAAGTAACGACAATGAGTATGAGGGTCATACCTTAGTCAATACCAGAGCTAACTATGTTTTAGACGAGCATTGGGCATTTGGCCTACGTTTACTTAACCTTACCGATCAACGTTATGCCGAGCGAGCCGACTTTACTAGCTTCACCGATGAGCGATATTTTCCCGGCCAACCTCGTTCTGTTTTTGCTGAAGCGCGCTACCGCTTTTGACATTAGTTAATATTAGATCTGTTATTCTGAGTTTAATAATAATAAAAATCAGAGTGGTGATTCGGTGGAGACGATAAAGACGGTCATTATTGGTTCGGGGTTTGGCGGCCTTTGCATGGGTATCAAGCTTAAACAAGCGGGCGATGATGACTTCATTATTCTTGAAAAAGCCGATGATTTAGGCGGCACTTGGCGAGAAAATACCTACCCAGGAGCCGAATGCGATATTCCTTCGGCGCTCTACAGCTATTCATTCGAACATAATTCAGAGTGGCAATTCAAATGGTCCGGTCAACAACAAATCTTAAAGTATCAACACGATACCGCGGCCAAATACGGGCTTGGCAACCATCTTAAGTACCAAGCTGAAGTTAACAGTCTGGTGTTCGATGAGACTCAACAAAGGTGGACCGTTAGCACAACCGATGGCAAGCAATTTAAGGCCCAGCACGTGGTTTGCGCTATCGGCCAGTTACACAAGCTAGCAACCCCTGTATTTGCCGATGCTGATCAGTTTAACGGGCCGTTATTCCATTCCGGAAAATGGGATCATTCCGTCGATTTAACCGGTAAAAATATAGTTGTTATTGGTAATGCCGCAAGCGCCGTTCAGTTCATTCCAGAAATAGCTAAGGTGGCTAAACATCTAACTATTTTTCAACGTAGCCCTAATTGGATATTGGCTAAGGTTGATCGCCCGTATTCGAAGAGGGAGCAACAGTTCTCGGCTAAGTTTCCATTCGCGGCAAAATTATATCGAAAATGCATATGGGCTCTTGGCGAATATGGCGTGCTACCAGCGATTAAAGGTAACCCTATCTCAAAGTGGCTAGTCAGAAAAGCCTGTTTAGCAAATTTAAACAAGCACGTCAGTGACCCCGAGCTGCGAGCGAAGCTAACGCCGGATTATCCGGTTGGCGCAAAAAGAGTATTGTTTAGCGATCATTATTTTCCGACACTGGCGAGAGACAATGTCAGTTTAAACACCGATGGTGCGGCCTCGTTTACCTCAACCGCAGTGGTGGATAAACTAGGTAAGCAAACCGACGCTGATGTGATTATTTATGGAACCGGATTTCAGACCAACCCCTTTCTTGCCGATATCGACGTTATCGGGGTAGGCCAGCGCACTATCAGAGACGCTTGGAGCGACGGCGCACAGGCTTATCTAGGTGTATCTACTCACGGTTTTCCGAATCTTCATTTGCTTTACGGCCCGAATACCAATCTTGGACACACTTCAATAATTATAATGCTTGAAGCACAAGCTGATTATGTAATTCAAGCGATGAGTAACTTGGATCAGCTGGCCAAGCAATCGTGTGAGGTAAAGAGTGAGGTTGAGCATGATTACAACCAAGAGCTTCAGGCGCGACTGTCGACCATGGCCTTCAGCAAGATTGAGAACAGTTGGTACAAAGACGGCGACAAGGTTACCAATAATTGGGTTGGTGGTACTCGAGAGTATGTGAAACGCTTAAAAAAAATAGATATGGCGGCCTATACCGTTAGGTGAAAGCCTTAAGGTGAGAGCACGCCAATTATGTGGTTTAAACAATAGGAGGCACTAGATGGGCGAAACGAAAAAAATTTGGGACTTTGTGTATCAAGAATTTGGGGTAGAGAATCCGCCACTGGATGAGAAGGCACTGAGTCTCTATGTAGAGGATCACGCCGACAAGTTTCCAGATTTTTCGGCGATTCGATTCTTCAATCTTGAGATTTCCTACAAAGAACTAAATCGTCAGGCTAATAAGCTCGCCAATGTTTTAGTCGAGCTAGGCGTTACTAAAGATGACGTTGTCGGCTTTCATATGCCGAATATTCCGCAATACATTCTTGGCTTATTGGCGGTTGCCAAAATCGGTTGTGCTGGTTCTGGTGTTTCGCCAATGCTTGCCCCGACTGAGCTTGCCTATCAAATAGGTGATGCTAATATCAGTGTGCTGATATCGCTAGATGCGTTGGCAAACGGCAGCGTCGTGGCGATGCGCAACCGGCCGGCTTGTTTGAAGGCCGTGATTGTTACCGCGGCAACAGATTCTTTAGCACCGAGTGAATTAACCTTGCCAAGCATAGAGGGTGTTCGTATTGAATCATTTTTGGCGCTGATGGAAAACGCCAGTGATCAGTTTGAGCAACGTGATGTGCACTGGAATGATACCTATTTGATTCAATACACCGGTGGTACCACCGGTTCGCCTAAAGGTGCCATGTTGTCGGTTAGGAATATTGTTCGTTGTTCCGCCACTCAATACGCCTTTATGCCGTTAACGCCAGGCGAAGATTCTTTCTTAACCCCGTTTCCGATGTTCCACATTGCTGGTGTGGGAGGTGTGATTAGTGGTTTACGTTACGGAGGTACGGCCGTGTTGGTGCCTGACCCTCGAGATTTAGACTATATCTGTGATCAGATGTTAGCCGATCCGCCGCAGTATTTCGGTGCGGTTCCAACCCTGTTCCAGATGTTGCTGCAAAACCCGAAATTTCATAAGATCGACTTTTCAGGACTGAAAATGGCGGTGACTGGTGCCGCTCCGTTAACCTCAGGCGACCGCCGCAAAGTTGAAGCGGTTATCGGTAAAGATAAACTATGCGACGCATTTGGTATGACTGAAACATCGCCAGTTTATATTGTTAACCCGCCTCATCGTCTAAAGCCAACCGCCTTAGGAATACCGGTGCCCGGTGCGGATGTGAAAATAATGGACGTGGAAACAGGCACAAAAGAAATGCCGATTGGTGAACATGGTGAGATAGTTACCGCTGGCCCTCATGTGATGAAGGGCTACTTGAACTTACCCGAAGAGTCTGCCAAAGCCATGCGCGAGTTTGCCGGTAAAACTTGGATGTACACTGGCGATGTTGGCTTTATGGATGACGAAGGTTATGTCACCATCTCTGATCGAGCCAAAGATATGTTGATTGTTGGCGGCTTTAAAGTGTTCTCAGTCGAACTCGAAGATAAGCTTAATAACTTAGACTTTGTCGCTAACACAGCGGTTGTTGGGGTTGCCGATGAGGCTAGACCGGGCAATGATATTGTGAACCTATTTGTCGAGTTGATGCCAGCCAATGCTGGCGATCAGCACAATCGCTTAACTGATGATATTATTGCTTATTGCCGAGAAAATATGTCGCCCTATAAAGTACCTAAAAAAGTTCACTTTATCGATGCGATTCCGCTTACCAACATCGGAAAACTAGATAAAAAAGTGTTGCGTGACCGCTTAGAAAAGGGCGAGTTCGTTTAATAACTAAACTGTAAATGAAAAAATTTAAACTTATCCAGGAAACTGTCACTAAACGTAAGGGCGGTAAAAAACAGCTTGAGCGTTTGCTTAAGACTCCAGCGACAGAAACGCAACTCAGTCAGATTGATGATGAGCGATATCTAGCTCAGATGACCCGTTGTGTATTTAATGCAGGCTTTCATTGGCGCGTCATTAGTGCCAAATGGGATGGTTTTGAAGAAGCCTTTCATGGTTTTGACTTAGGCCAATTACTGACTAAGTCTCCAGAGGAGTGGGAAGCCTATATTGAAGACACTCGTATTATTCGTAATTGGCAGAAGATTCAAACGGTTTTTCATAACGCCGCTATGCTCGATGAGGTAGCGGCTGAGTATGGCAGCTTCGCTAAGTTTTTTGCTGAATGGCCTAGCAGTGACCAAGTTGGGCTGATGAAGTATCTGCATAAAAATGGCTCTCGCTTAGGTGGCAAAACGGCGCAGTGGTTTATTCGCTTTAGCGGTAAAGATGGTTTTGTGCTATCGGGTGATGTGATCACCGCACTGATCGCCAATGGCGTTGATATTACTGACAAAGCCAGCAGTCAACGAGACTTAAAGCGCATTCAAGAAGCATTTAATGAATGGCAGCAACAGTCAGGGCTACCGTTTACCCATTTAAGTCAAATATTAAGTTATTCGGTGGGTGATAATGTGCCGGTAGAAGTACTCGAAGGGTATCAAAGCTCACAGACCGTTACTCGATAACGTAAAAAATAAACCCGAGCGGTAAACGGGTGAAATGAATCCGTAACAATAAACCAGAAAAGCAAATAACTAATTAATGCTCCGGCAGCGGCCAGTAATGATTGCTCTAGGAGCATGGAGAAAATAAATGACGGTATACGCGATAGTCCAAGTCGAAATTGTTGATCGAGAAGCTTACGATCGCTACCAAGCAAAATTTTGGAACGTGTTCACGCAGTTCAAAGGAAGTCTATTGGTTAACGATGAGAACCCCAAGGTGTTAGAAGGCGATTGGTCGCAGAATAAAATTGTCTTACTTTCGTTCCCCGATGAGGCGGAATTCAACGCTTGGGCGAGCTCACCCCAATACCAGGAAATAGTCGTAGATAGACGTGCTGGCGCGAATGTAACGATACTTTTGTCTGAACAATTTAGCCTTCATGGCTAAGGCAAAAGATCAGCCATTAGAGCCATCTTTATATCAACAGATCTACCAGATGGTTAGCCTTATTCCTCAAGGAAGGGTCGCGTCATACGGGCAAATAGCGCGTTTAATTGGCTTGCCTCGCAACGCACGACAAGTTGGCTACGCACTGGCCGTACTGCCAGAGGAACATGAAATACCCTGGCACCGAGTGGTCAACATTAAGGGCGAAATTAGCGCGCGTTCAAAAGCAGGCTATGAAGACTATCAGCGCATCTTACTTGAGGACGAGGGTATAGAGTTCAGCCCTGCTGGCCGAATCTATTTGAAGCAATTCCTTTGGGATGCCTAAGCCGGTATAGAACGCGGGTATCGGAAGCAGGCTAGATAGCAGGTGTAGATAGCAGGTGTAGATAGCAGGCCTCGAATCAGTTTCAAGACCTGCTAGGCGGATTAGCTTTTGTCCTGTCTGTCCATTAATCGAAGCGTTTTAGTAATCGGAAACAGCACGTCACTACCCAATTGCGCACTGCGCTCTGCGGACCAACCTCTAATTGAATTTGGCAAATCAGCATTATCTTTAAACGGCATCTCGATGGTAAAAGAAAGCGTTTTAAAATGTTCACCTAACCAATTTGCGGCGATGCGTAAATTGGCTTTGCCTGGTGCACTTTTAGGGTAGCCATGGGTATCTTGAAAATCAGGCGAGATACCCATATAGGTATTTTTGAAGCGTTTCTCTAACTCCGCATGACGATCATCATAGCTTGGGTTTCCTTCACAGCCAGCAACAAAGTTATACGGCAATTCTTCGTCACCGTGTATGTCTAAAAATAAGTCGCCACCTTCGGCAATCATTCGTTCGCGAACCAAAAAGACTTCGGGGCTAGTTTCCATGCTCGGATTTTGCCATTCTCTATTTAGGTTAGCGCCAGCGGCATTAGTGCGTAAATTGCCTCTCGCTGAGCCATCAGGGTTCATGTTAGGCACCACGTAAAACGCCGTATCGCTCAGTAGTTTTCGTGCTGCCGGGTTGTCTTCATCTAATAATGAATGCAACATTCCTTCGACAAACCATTCTGCCATCGTTTCGCCGGGATGCTGGCGAGCGATAACCCAAACTTTGCGCTTCGGTGTGTCAGTTTCGCAAAGTCGCAATAAGCTCATTGCCCGACCGTCTATAGTTGAACCGAGTGTTTCGTTAGTCACGCGCGAATCGCCTTGCGTCCAGGCTAGCAGGTCTAGATGGCGTTCGTGACTATAAGGTGTGAAGTAAGAAAAGTAGACCGAGTTCTGAGTCATTTCGATTTCGAAACTGAGCACCCCATCTTCGAAGGTACTTTGTGTTCTAAACCAATCGGATCGGTCCCATGAGGTACACACGTTATAACCCGGCCAGCCGCTCGGATACGATGACTCTCCAGCATTAACGATACTTATCTTACAACGCTCGCCAATCGATGCTTCTAGGCGAAAGTGAAAAAATTGAAGGAAGTCACTGGCGTTATCTTTACGTATCGAGAGCTTGATGTTTTGCGGGTCAGAAGCATCAATAACCTCGATATTGCCGCTGTCGAATTGATCTGAAATAACAATAGAGTTCATGATAGGTGCCTTATAAAGTTAGCTTTGCAATAGATGCGCCTAGCATAAGAACCAATCTAAAGAATGTCTACCAGTAACCTTTGTTGTATGCTGATTACAAAATAAAAGGCGAAATAAGCCTAATCAACAGGAGGATATTATGGAATTGTTTAATCTGAGTTGGCTCGCTATCATCGCAGCAGCGGTCTGTGGTTTTGTTGTTGGCGGTATTTGGTATGGCCCGATCATGGGTAAAAAATGGATGGGCGCGGTAGGTTTGACCGAAGAGCAGATCAAAGGCGGAAATATGGCCGCAATATACGGTGGCGCCTTTGCCTTTAGCCTGCTGGCCTCATGGACTCTTGCTCATACCTTCGCCAGTTACGGTGCTGATTTTAGTATTCAGGCTAAGATAATGACCGCCTTTGGTATCGCGATAGGTTTCATTATTCCGGCCATCGGGACTAACTATCTGTTCTCGCAAAAATCAAAAACATTGTTCTTCATCGACGCGGGCTATTGGCTGCTGTTTTATATTGCCATGGGCACGGTTCATGCCTTTTTGACTTAATGAGGATAGCCGAATGGTTTTGCTTTGATAAAGCTGAGCTTTAGGGCTTTCTTTAAAGAAACGGCTCATTATTAAAATAGGTTAGGTGATGTCCATATTGGCTCAATGTTGTGGATGCTCAATTAATGGGTAAATGGTATTCGCGTACTTAACAAAATTCTTGAATACTTTTAATATCACCCTATAGGGTGAGGCGGATATTCAGTAAATAACGTATTGTTCTTTAAATAGCGTTTGATCAACAACGGTTAATGCCGTCAATCGTTGGTTCTTAGCTAAAAAGCAGTTTACCAAACCAGCCTGGAGGCCGGTTTCTAAAAATGGAACAACGGGGAAATGGAAAAAATGGATGTTTTAATACTTCGACTAGGTCGTGGCTATGGTTTCGGCACTAAATTTAAGCAAATACTAAAAACCATACCACTGCTATTTCTTACTCTGTACGCGAACCAAGCGTCGGCGATGGAACTGTGTGACTCTAGCCTAAACCGTTACGGACTTGACGGTATAGAAGACCCTGTTGGGTTCACGCACCCTATATTTTCTGAGTCACGCTGGCGTTGCAAGCAGGTAACGATCGGCTTATCAGACTTCAGCTTTAATACGACCCACAAAACGGAACTCACTTCTTTTGACAGCGCGAGTAAT
>Ga0075467_10000312_pt1 | contig 37251 bp, 32 predicted proteins | sample DEB08_DNA_9_FD_75067 | JGI IMG/M metagenome (GOLD analysis project Ga0075467, IMG submission 75067) | Aqueous microbial communities from the Delaware River and Bay under freshwater to marine salinity gradient to study organic matter... | ecosystem: Environmental > Aquatic > Marine > Coastal ... | reverse complement strand
GCTGATTAACTTGCCCGATGCAATATTTAAGGATTGAAAAGCGGCATTCAAAAGTGAGCGTATCGCATTCGCCACAATCAATCCACCGAGTAAGATCAAACATGCAGAGAATAGTTTTGGAATATATTCAATCAATTTTTGTACTTGTCTTGATAATTCATCAAGGCTTACAACTTCTAAAGCCGCAGTAATGACTAACAACATTAATACATAATAAATTAATCGGCTGATAAGAACACTTGGCAAAATTTTGACATTGGCATTTTGAAGGATATCAATATCGTTTACTTTGTCGCCGATCGCATCAATTTTGATTGCTTTGAGTAGTTTTTCAATCATTTTTGCTAAAAATCGAGCAAAAAGCCAACCGACAATTAGGATGGCAAAAGCTGTCCCGAAGGTCAATAACGCACTATATAATTTCTCTAAAATGACCGTTGTTTGTAAAAAAAGCATATCAAAAAAGTCTTTTGGAATATTCTGTAATTTAGTTTTATGAAATGCTACATAGATTGTCGCCGCTCTATTTCGTCCTCTTCATCATACTCGAAAGTTTCAGCTAAACCGACGATTGTTTGTCCAACTTTACCAAGATATAAATCTACTACATTCCCAATAAAACGAGTCGTCGTCAGCCGAGCCATGACATTTTTTTGGATAGATTTCTTAATAGCTTCCGGTGGTGCTATTTCGGGTTCTATAAGTCCCCAACTTGAAGGTTCACGCATCACAATTATATTTTAGAACACAAATTAAATTATTCACCGTAGTGAATAATTCGAGTAAAAATGATAGTTCTTATGAATACTTTATGAATTTTTCATCAAACTGTACCTAAGCCTATCTTTGAACACAGCAATTATTAAGAATCGGGTATAACAATGAGGTGATATAAAATCAAGTGACGTTACTCTTCCTCTCCTTGTTGCGGAAAGGTCTCGTTGTAAAGTCGTTGACATTTATGCTTTGCCCGTTTTATTTTCATTTTGATAGCACTTTCTGTCTTACCGAATACTTGACTAATCTCTCGGATAGAAAGCCCTTCTTTGTATTTCATTATTAAAACGGATTTGTCATCAATATTAAGGAGGTCGAGAATAACTTTTAGACGCTCTAACTCCATTTCAAGTAACACTTTATCATCTATTTCTTCAATAATTTCTTTTCCTTCATTTTCCTCGTCAGAAAATAGCTTATTTGTCTTTTTCTGTTTTCTGATTATATCAATACAGAAATTATAAGTAATCGAGTAAACCCAAGTTGAGAACTTCGATTTTTTATTAAACTTACTCAAGTTTGTAAATATCTTAATAAATATTTCTTGTGCAGCATCTTGTGCTTTTGCCTCGTTTTTAAGCAAAGAAATACACTTACTATAAACCTTTGTAATATATCGGTCGTACAACAAACTGAAATATACAGAGCTTTGAGTCGCTAAGTATTGATCAATTATCTCCTCATCTGTCAGCTTCTTATGTGTGGCTGTTTTCAATAATTTATATTTATATGATTACGTTTTTTATCACTCTATCTCCTTATTATAAAACAAGTTACAAATAAATAAAAAATAAATATATTAATCGTTTTTTGGGTATGCGTATCTGTTTCTATTAAAATAATTCTTAAATAACAGCGGCTTCTAAAAGTGTTAATGTTTTATCTGTCGTATTTAATCTTGCATTGATGCCCAGAGGCAGGGTAAATTGATTACTAATATGCCCGAAAGACATTCCATAAATAACTGGAATATTTAATGCTCCTAATCTATCTTCAAACATCTCCGCAAGCGTTAAAGAGTTTTCGCTCTCACTCGCTTCACAATTATAAAATACGCCCAAAATAATACCTTTCACCTTATCGAACTTTCCGGCTGAAAGCATCTGGGTAAGCATTCGATCTATTCGATACGGTTTTTCACCGACATCTTCCAAAAAAACCAACTTGTCCTTATAACTAATATCATAAGGTGTGCCAACCAATGAAGACACTAATGTTAAGTTACCTCCAATCAGTCGTCCCTCGGCTATTCCATCATTGATGACATACGAGTTATAAACTCGATTTTCCATTGCTTCATTTTGAGGAGAAGCCTCTATTTTGAAAGGAGCATTTGTCTCCGATATTACCTGTCTAACATATTTTTGAGTGTAACTCGTAAACTCCGACGCTCCGACCGGACCATGAAAACACACCAAACCCGTTTTTTTGAAAATTGCTTGATGCAAAGCCGTCACATCAGAATACCCAATAAGAGGTTTAGGATTTTGGCGAATGACTTTATAATTTAACATGTCCAACATTCGAGTAACGCCATACCCGCCCCGAATACACCAAATCCCATCAATATCTTTATTGTCAAACATACGATTGATCTCGTCCGCTCGTACAATATCTTTTCCTGCCAAATAGCCATTGCGAGCCAGCAGGCGTCTGCGATTATAAGCCAACTTGAACCCTAGGTCTTCAATATTTTGAATCGCTTTATCTAATTGTTCTTCTGTAATCGGACTTGCAGGAGTTATCAAACCGATTGTATCACCAGGTTTTAATCGTTTAGGTTTTATAATTCTTTTTGAAAAAGTCATACTGGAATGCTTAGTAAATCCAATGAAAGGAAATCCTATCAGAGGTGTAACCGCAGCTATTCTTTTGCTAAATGTTCGTCTGTTCATAAAACACTCAGTTTTCTATCTCTAATTTATGTTAGTGAAGTTAAAAAAATAAGTTTGATGGCAGTTACTAAACTTTGAAAGTTTAACAAATCTTGATTTTCAAAGTATTAAAATTATTCCTTATGCTTTGCGTAAACCTATTGTTGTTATCCATTCTACACAAAACAGATACTACCACTTTTTTGAGATTTTACAATACTTAATAATTTGTTTGTACGCTTCCAAGTGTGCTTTAACAGCTAAGTTACAATCTTTTTTTGTAAGGTGATTAATAACCAAAAAGACGGCAATTTGGTAAAAAAACCAAAGAAAGTCAAAAATATACGGTATGTCAAAGTTTTATTATCTTTGTGCCATGAAACGAATCATGGCAATTGACTATGGTACAGTAAAAACAGGAATTGCGGTAACAGATCCTTTGAAAATCGCCGCACACGGCCTGGATACCGTTCCGACCAGTAAATTATTAGATTTTTTGGACGAATACTTTTTTACAGAAAGTGTAGAAACCATTGTTTTCGGAGAAATCATTCGTGCCGATGGTACAAAAGGGCGTAATCATGAACGGATTGAAAAACTGATGAAAAAAATTCAACAGAAATATCCTGAAATTACGATGACAACATTTGACGAAAGTTATACGTCACAACGAGCGAAAGAGATTATTCTCAAAAGTGGTGTAAAAAAGAAAAAACGTCGGGACAAAACACTGGTCGATAAAATTAGTGCAATTTTGATTTTGCAAGATTATATGGAAGCAAATGGACTTTAGGTATGAAGTATGACGTATAAAGTACCATGACGATTATTTTCTTGAGATACTTTATACATTATACTTTATAGTTTACTTATTAATGATATTACCAATATACGCTTACGGACAACCAGTTTTAAGAAAAGAAACGGAAGACATTGATGAGAATTATCCGAACTTAAAGCAATTAGTGGCAGATATGTTCGAAACAATGTATCATGCAGAAGGAATTGGCTTAGCAGCACCTCAAATCGGTTTAGGTGTTCGCTTATTTATAGTTGATACCGTTCAAATCCAGGAAGAAGGCGAGGAACATTTAGGTATCAAAAAAGCATTTATCAATGCGACGATTCTAGAAGAAGAAGGCGAGGAGTGGCCTTATGAAGAAGGTTGCCTTAGTATTCCGAAAATCACTGGTGATGTCGAACGCAAACCTCGTATTTTGATTGAGTACTATGACGAGGATTTTAATCTACACGAAGAATGGTACGATGGTATGAACGCACGAGTCATTCAACATGAATACGATCATGTTGATGGTATTTTGTTTTTAGAACATTTGAAACCATTGAAACGTAGAATGTTAAAACGCAAATTAGAAAGTATTAAAAAAGGGGAAGCAGAGGCCGATTATAAAATGATATTTCATACGCCTAAAAAGAAGCGGTAAATCATTGGTTCGTAATCAATTTCGCAACCAATAATATCATAGTAAAAAGGATTTAAAAGCTCCCTAAAACTTATTGGAAGTGGCTAATCGTATGGCTTTTAGCCACTTCTTATGATTTTTTATCAAAAAATTAGAACGTTTATCTTCATATAACTCAACTGTATTTTCACTAACATTAATGCTACAAAAAAACTTAAAATGTTGAAGTTGTGGAAGGCTTCAAATAACGGAAGTTGATTTTACCGACTTCTGATTCTTTTATTTAAAATTCTAAAATTTAGTATTATGTTAAAAAAGCAATTTTTAAAATCAAAGCCAGTTTGTAAAGTAACTTTTCGTTTGGCTAAAGAAGCTTGTGAAACGGCAGATTCTGTAAAATTAGTTGGTGATTTCAACGAATGGAACGTAGATGAAGCTGTAGAAATGAAAGCGCTAAAAAAAGGTGGATTCAAAACTGTTTTAAACTTAGAAACAGGTAAAAACTACGAGTTCCGTTATCTAATCGATGGCGAAACTTGGGAAAACGACTGGGAAGCAGATCAGTATGCTCCAAACGAATTCGGTACAGAAAATTCAGTAGTTGTTTTGGAAAACGCCTAAGGCTGACGGCCAAATGGTAAATTTAAAAAATAGGGTTTTGCTTCTCGCAAAACCCTTTATTATTTATGGTTAAATAAATTGTATTTATCACATTTCCACACAGATCATTCTATTAATAATAAAATCAAGGTCTATTGCTTCGTTTTAGGTGATTTACAAATAAAAAGTCAGTACCTCCGTAGAAATACTGACTCCAATTTTTATACTTTTAATATCTGCTTTTAATAATGATTAACCATTCATTGTGAATAAAAATTCGTCATTATCTTTTGTCCCTTTCATATTATTCAATAAGAAACGCATTGCTTCGTCTGGATTCATATCCGATAAATGCTTACGCAATATCCACATACGATTCAATTGCTCTTCAGACATCAATAAGTCCTCACGACGAGTTGAAGTCTTGTTCAAATCAACAGCAGGGAATACTCGCTTGTTCGCCAACTGACGATCTAATTGAAGCTCCATGTTACCCGTACCTTTGAACTCTTCGAAGATGACACTATCCATTTTAGAACCAGTATCAATCAATGCAGTTGCCAAAATCGTCAATGAACCGCCGTGTTCGATGTTACGAGCAGCACCAAAGAATTTTTTCGGTTTGTGCAATGCATTCGCTTCCACACCACCAGATAATACTTTTCCACTCGGAGGTGCAACCGTATTGTGAGCTCGAGCCAAACGAGTAATAGAATCTAACAAAATCACAACATCGTGACCACACTCTACCAAACGTTTTGCTTTTTCTAATACGATACTTGAAACTCTCACATGTCTGTCAGCAGGCTCATCGAATGTCGATGCGACTACCTCTGCATTCACACTACGTTTCATGTCCGTCACCTCTTCTGGACGCTCATCAATCAACAAGATGATCAAATAACATTCTGGGTGATTTTTAGCAATAGCGTTTGCAATATCTTTTAACAAAAATGTTTTACCAGTTTTTGGTTGAGCGACAATCAATCCACGCTGCCCTTTTCCGATAGGAGAGAATAAGTCGATGATTCTTGTCGGATAATGCTTTGGATTGATTTGTAAGTTTAACTTTTCATTTGGGAAAAGCGGCGTCAAATAGTCGAAAGGAACTCTATCACGAGCTTCTGCCGGTTCACGACCGTTGATTTTACTGACTCTTAATAAGGCGAAATATTTTTCTCCTTCTTTCGGTGGACGAATCGCACCTTTTACCGTATCTCCCGTTCTTAATCCAAAAAGTTTGATTTGAGAAGGCGACACATAAATATCATCCGGAGAAGTCAAGTAGTTATAATCTGAAGAACGCAAGAAACCATAACCATCTGGCATCATTTCTAAAATACCTTCTCCCTCGATAATTCCATCTAATTCTACATTGAATTGACGTTTTTTGACAACAGGTGCTTTGGGTGCTTCTTCTTGTACCGGAGGTTTTGGTACTTCGACTGTCTCTTCAAAACCGCTTTCGATTTCATCTAAGATTTTAGCATCTAACTCTTCGAAGTTATCCACTACTTCGTCTTCTGTTACTACTTTTTTACGAGTTCGTCGTCGTTTTGGAGTAATTTCCTCTTTGGCAACTACCGCAGGTTTTTCCTTAACTCTTCCTCTCGGTCTTGTCGTTGACTCTTTCTTTGATGACTTTCGTGGCTTACGTTTTTTCTTCTCTACGTCTTCATCAACACTACTAATCGCTTGTTGATCAAGGATTTTGTAAATGAGTTCTTGCTTAGTGAGTTTAGAAAAACCTGTAATATCCAATTGCTCTGCGACCTGTTTTAGCTCAGTCACAAGCATTCCATTTAATTGCAAAATATCGTACATTACGTGTCTTGTGTTTTTTTTTAATTAATTATCTGTGATAATAAAATTGTGATAAAAATTAAGTTTGAATAATTAGAATAGCATTACTTTCAGTCGGAAGGTGTACATGAATGAACACTATTTCTATTGAAGTATAATTGGTGTTGTTCCTTTATTGTTTCGAGTTTCTTTGTATCAATGCTTGTTATGATTTTTAATACCGTAGTGTTCTATTTTCTAAAACATAGCTTTAAGAACATAGGTTTTCCTTTGCTCTTTTACCTTGCCAACAATTGAAAAAGTTGAAATTATAGTTGAAAGTAGGTTGCTTGTTTTTAAAACTAAAGTGTATTCCTGTGTTAGGAATGGCTTTTTGGAAAGCGTTTTTTTATTGTGCCGCAAAAATAAGGTATATTTTTAATATTCATATAGTATCTTTGCAAAAAATCTTACTTTTTTAGGCTTTTTTATCAAAAAGTCTGAGTTTTTAACATTCTAAAATGAATTTTTGTACCAAATAGTCTGTTGAAAACAACTAAATTTACTAAAAAGATTTATCAGCTTGAATTTTAATCATATTGAAATAATATAATCACGATGTTACGAACCACTTTTATACGAGCAAATCGAGATTTGGTCATTGAGCGAATGAAAAAACGCAACCTCAATGCGACCGAAATGATAGATAATATCATTGCTTTAGATGATAAACGCAAAAGCACTCAACACGAATTAGATGAATCCTTAGCTCAAAGTAATCGCATCTCAAAGCAAATCGGACAATTATTCAAACAGGGAAAAAAAGAAGAAGCAAACGCTGCTCGTGAAGGTGTCGGTCAACTCAAAGAACAAATCAAAGGTCTGGAAGAGGCGCTTCGCAACATTCAAAACGACCTTAAAACAGCCTTATACGAAATCCCGAATGTCCCACACGAATCTGTTCCTAAAGGAAATACAGATGAAGATAATGAAGTTTTCAAAGCATGGGAAAAAGAACTGCCTGTTTTGGAGAAAGGAGCAAAACCGCACTGGGAATTAGCGGAAAAGTACGATATCATCGACATGAAATTAGGCACAAAAATCACGGGTGCTGGTTTTCCGTTATACAAAGGGAAAGGCGCAAAATTACAACGTGCCTTAATTGCTTTCTTTTTAGATGAAGCAGAAGCCAATGGTTATTTAGAAATTATGCCACCTTTGATGGTCAATGAAGCCTCTGCAACTGCAACAGGTCAACTGCCTGATAAAGAAGGACAAATGTACCACGCTGTTGCCGATGATTTATACTTAATTCCAACGGCTGAAGTTCCGATTACGAATATTTATCGAGATACCATTGTAAAAGAAAGTGATTTTCCAATCAAATTAGCTGGTCATACGCCTTGTTTCCGTCGTGAAGCAGGTTCTTACGGTGCTCATGTTCGTGGTTTGAACCGAGTCCATCAGTTTGATAAAGTCGAAATTGTCCGCATCGTTCATCCAGACACTTCTTACAATGACTTAGAAGAAATGTTGATACATGTTGAAAGTCTTTTGACTAAATTAGAATTGCCATTCCGCATTTTAAGACTTTGTGGCGGTGACTTAGGATTTACGTCTGCCTTGACTTTTGATTTTGAGGTGTACTCTGCGGCTCAAAAACGTTGGTTAGAAGTAAGTTCGGTTTCTAACTTTGAAACTTTCCAAGCTAATCGCTTGAAAGTTCGGTTTAAAGATGGTAAGAAAACAAGATTAGCACATACCCTGAACGGTAGTGCCATGGCCTTAGCTCGTATCGTTGCGGCGTTATTAGAAAATAATCAAACGCCAGAAGGAATCATTATTCCAGAAGCGTTACGCCCTTATACACGATTTGATAAAATTTCTTAGTTTAAGTAATTACGTAGTTTGAGTAGTAGCAGCTCGTGAGAACTGCCTAACTACTCAAACTACTTAAACTAAATTTCTATTTCCAAATAAACGGGACAGTGATCAGAATGTACCACATCGGTCATTTGATAACATTCCTTGATTTTGTCTTTCATATTTTCTGAAACCGATTGATAATCAATCCGCCAACCTCGATTATATTGACGATTGCTTCGACGATATGACCACCACGAAAACTCTTGTTTTTCAGGATTTTTATAACGAAAAGCGTCAATAAAGCCATTGTCAAACCAAGTGTCTAACCAAGCTCGTTCTACCGGCAAAAAACCCGATTGTTTTTTGGCTCGGTCAGGATTATAAACATCAATTTCATGATTAGCAATGTTGTAATCGCCCATAATAATTAAGTTTGGACGTTCTTTTTTCAAGTCATTGATCCAATTTTGCATATACTCCAAAAATTCCATTTTGATACCTTGACGCACATCGCCTGAAGAACCCGATGGAAAGTAAATACACAAAACTGTCAAATCGCCATAATCCGCACGAATCACTCGACCTTCATAATCATACAACTCATGGCCACAACCGACTTCGACCTTGTCTGGCTCGACTTTCGACAAAATTCCGACACCGCTATAACCTTTCTTTTGTGCAGAATACCAGTACGTTTGATAGCCAATTGCTTCAAATAATTCCTTTGGAATATCGACTTCCCAAGCCTTTGTTTCTTGAATACCAACAAAATCAAAGTTATTTTCCGCTATCCAATCGACTAAGCCTTTTTTAACGGCGGCTCGAATGCCATTCAAATTATAAGATACTAATTTCATATTATTATTATTGAGTTGTTAAAACACCTTAACAACAAATCTTTTATCAATTACCTTTTTATCAATTCGGCAAAAATACACGGTTATCGGATAATTTTTAGTGGAAACGGAAAAGAATAAAGAAGTTCTAAGAAAAGTCATCCGATGAGTTCCTTATAATATTCGTACCTGAAAATATAGCTTTGCTAAGTTTAAACCTACTTATCGGGTGACTAAAATACTAATATTTCTTTCTTATTATTTACATCCCAAAAAACTGCTTGACCTCATCAATCTTATCATATTGATTGTCATCAGCATTCGGATACGGCTCTTTCATATCTGAAATCACCTCTGGAGGCGTGAGGTTTTTATAGCCTTTATCGTTTGGCACAGCACCTGATGCGACCGCATTAAACTCAATCATAAATTCAAACTTTGTAGGTAGCTCAGGTTCATCATAAATCGCATTCGCTGGACATTCTGGTTCGCAAGCACCACAGTCAATACATTCATCGGGATGAATCACCAACATCGTTTCTAATTCATAAAAACAGTCAACAGGACAGACCGCAACGCAATCCGTGTATTTACACTTGTGACAATCAGAAGTGACAATATAAGCCATAATTTAGTATTGAAAAGTTGATTAAATGGACTGAATTTACAAAAAAAATTGAGGAAAGGGTATAAAAAAATAAACCTTTCAAAATAAAAATTCCGAAAGGTTTAATACTATTTTTATATAGTATGGACAATTTTATGTCGACATAATTTTTTTGAAATAGTATTATTGCTAATAACTTATACAAAGATAAGATTTCAGTTAGTAAGATCGTACAAATTCATTATTTTTTTTTCAAAAACTATCCATAAGCTACTACAACATCGCTACTCTAAGGTTTTAAATAATGCTCTCGCTTCTTTTTGATAGCGATGATTCCGTTCAGATTTGATTTTAGAAAGTTGTATTTTAGCTTTTGTAATGTCATTGATTTTGATATTTGCTAAAGCAATATACCAATCTGCTTGTTCTTGAAAAGGATTACTTTCATCTGCAGCAATGGTCTCAAAGGCTTGTTTTGCCGTATGTACATTACCATTTCCTAAGTTAGAAACCGCCAAATAAAACCTCGCTGACGTTCGATTTTCGGGTGAAATACTGTCCACTTCATTCAAAAAATGCTTCAACGTAATCATCGCAACCGCATAATCCTCTTCGCTATATGCCACCATCGCCAAAGTCAACAAATCGCTATTTTCTGCACTATGATTTTGAATCACATCTTCATACGGCTCAAAATTTTGGATAAATAAATCGGCAGGTTCAGGTAGCGATAAATACCATATCGAGGCGACCAAACCTACTAACGCAATCACGATAACTCCGATAAGGGACTTTTTTTTACGAGCGGATTCTTTTGGTTTAGCAATTTCTTGATTTGCTTTCATCTTTTCAGAAATCTGCTTCAAACTATCCTCCCATTTTTCAAATTTCAGCAGTAATTCATTTACCCAAAAGGTGTTAATTTCCTCTGTTACATTTAGCTGCAAGCGCACTTTTTCGGCAAAAACCTCCTCTTCTAAAAGTCGTTTATGAAATAATTTCGACTCGTTCTCGCTAAGTTTTCCTGTTCGAAAACGTTCAATCAATTTAACATCCGTCTCTTCTCTTTTCATAAAAAACTACATATTCAGCAACTTTATTTTTAAATCCGTTGTCTGCTCAACAATTGAACACAAACGCTGCAAACATTGATAACTACTCGTTTTCACAATAGTATCCTCTTCATAATCTTTCTGTTTTCTTATTTTTTTAATATGAAATTTATGAAAATAATCATTTTTCAAAATACTGTTACAAGATGTTCCTAAAGTACGCAGCAGCTCCGATAATACCGCTTTATCCTGCTTTTGTCGTTGTTTTTCGGCAACCACAAAATCTATACGTTCCGCTACCGTTCTTGTCTTGTTTTTCCTTGCTTTATGAATAGTCGATACTTGATTCAGTAGGCTTTCACCAATGTAGAACAGGTATTCTTTTACATCAAATTGTATCCCTAAAATCACCTCATTTTTAATATTCAAATATAAAATCGTGAACGCTTGTCGAAAAATAGCCCCAGCTTCTACCGATTTACAATCAAAATATTCGGTTGCAAAATCGACAAATAACGGTCGATTTTCTTGATAAACTCTATAAAGTAGCTCCTCATCACTTTTTAGAAAAGCATTAAATATTGTATGATTTGTGGTAATAGTCGTCTTTTTCATGATTAGGAAAACTTTAAAAAAAGTGATTCGAAAAACTTTTTTAATACTCAAATTTACATTTTACAAATAGGATTTCCAATTGCCTGTTTTTTTTTGTTAATTCGTTGGCAGGTTGATTTATCAATTCAATAAGGATAGATTAACCAATTAACTAATTCAACCAACTACATGAATAACTCACCCAACAAACGAGCATGGCAGCGTTTTCGCCGCAATCGACCTGGCATCTTTGGCTTACTGCTGATTGGTCTTGCCGTTGCATTGGCACTATTCGGCTATTTAATTACGCCCGACAGTACTCCAAATGCCAATGACCAAATCAACGAGGTGCGAGATGCTCGTTTGGGATTTTCCACGAAAGTGCTAAAAGTAAGAAAAAATAGAACGTTCGAGTCGGTCAGCTTTTTTCGTAAAATGATAGCTGGAGCAGAAAACGAATACCGCTTAATTCCAATTAAGGATTTTGAAATCACCAATGACAGCATTAAAATCTCAATTTATCAAGGTGAAGACGAAGTCGGAAAACCTGCTGAATTTGCTTTAGCTGATGTTGTTTTTCCAATTTCTGCAACGCAAAATACCATTATTACAACCGATAATCAACAGACTTTCGTCGATGTCGAGGAGGAACAACAAAGGATATTGCTAAGTGAACTGCAAGCTATCGTACAAACGAAACATATTATCACTCAAACTTTTTGGTTAGGAACGGATCATTTCGGTCGAGATATTCTGAGCCGATTGATAATTGGTGTTCGAGTATCGTTGTTAGTTGGTTTGATCGCTGTCCTTATTTCATTGACGATCGGGATTTTATTTGGTTCAGTCGCTGGTTATTACGGTGGAAAAGTTGATGATTTTGTGATGTTGATTATTAATACCGTTTGGTCAATTCCGACGTTGCTGCTCGTTTTTGCGTTGATAATTGCGTTGGGTCGAGGCTTTTGGCAAATCTTCCTGGCAGTCGGTTTGACGATGTGGGTTGATGTGGCAAGAATCGTGAGAGGGCAGGTGATGAGCGTCAAGTCGATTCAGTTTGTCGAAGCTGGTCGAAGTTTTGGGTTTTCGGATTTCCGTATCATTTTCAAGCATATTTTACCAAATATCCTTGGGCCAGTGATGGTCATTGCCGCTGCTAATTTTGCGACAGCGATATTAATTGAAGCCGGTTTAAGCTATTTGGGATTCGGTATTCAACCGCCACAACCTTCGTGGGGAAATATGCTCAAAGATGGTTATGGCTACTTTATAAGTAGCAATATTTATCCAGCATTGTTTCCCGGCTTAGCAATTATGTTGATGGTTTTAGCCTTTAATCTGGTCGGTAATGCGTTTCGAGATGCATTAGATGTGAAGACGAAAACTTAAATGCTTTGATTATTTTTTTTGTAAAAAGGACTTTTTAAGAAAGTAGATTTAGGCATTTACTTCGACAAATCTATAAAGTTTTAAAACCCTTATAGGTTTTTAATCGAGTAATTATGCTATTTTGGTAAGCCTACTTGTATCGTAAGTTATTTTTTATCAAAAAACTTATCCGTGTTATGTTACAAAATCGACTTTTCACTATTTTCTTCCTCTTCTTAGGAATTATCGGTTACTCATTTGTTCAGGTGAGCGATTGGGGATTTTACGGCCATCGACAAATCAATCGTCATGCTGTTTTTACACTGCCGCCTGACTTGATGATCTTTTATAAACCGAATATTGATTTTGTCACACAACATGCTATCGACCCCGACAAACGTCGTTATGCCTCCAAATACGAAGCCGTCCGACACTTCATTAATCCTGACGAAATTGACGTGTATCCGTTTCGTGTTTTTCCACGAAAGTGGACAGCCGCCCTGGCAAAATTTACGGATATTTATGCGGTGACTTCCGTCAATGATACCTTACATCTTTTTGGACGTTCACAGATGAATTTTGAGAATGAAGAAGTCATTATTTTAAATTCTAAAGACCTTAAAAAAGCCATCGGACGAGATTCTTTAGTCATTGATAAGTATAATTACCTTGATTTTATTAATAAAAATATTGTTCGCAAATATTATGAAAACAATTGGATAATTCCGAACGAAGCATTAGACTCCGTCTTCATAGATTATGAGGGCGACAGTACTTTGATTCCGCTGAAAGTCAGTATTCAGAAAGTATTCGGAAAAGATAGGTTGTCCGATTTAGGCATTTTACCGTGGCATTTGCAGTCGATGCAATATCGTTTGACTCGTGCCTTCGAAGAACGAGATATTAATAAAATTTTACGATTATCTTCCGATTTTGGTCACTACATCGGTGACGCACACGTCCCGTTACATACAACCAAAAACTACAACGGTCAGTACACAAATCAGCGAGGTATTCACGGATTTTGGGAAAGTCGTCTGCCAGAATTATTTGCCGAAAGCGATTATAATTATTTTGTTGGCCAAGCCGAATATATCGAAAACCCGACCGAGCATTATTGGAATATTGTTTTAGAAAGTCATACTTATGTGGATAGTGTTTTGACAATCGAAAAAAACTTGCGAAAAGAATTTGAAAGTGACCAGATTTACTGTTACGAAGACGTCGGCAATCGAACAATACGAACGTATTGCCGAGATTTTGCCGCTGCTTATCACGACCGCATGAAAGGCATGGTCGAGTCACGCATGACAAAAGCCATCAAAGCCGTTGGCGATGCCTGGTTCACCGCCTGGGTCGATGCTGGCCAGCCTAATTTGATGGAAATCAGCAAAGAAGCAGAACTCACCGAAGCCGAACGCAAAGAGTTAGAAGCACAAGAAAAAGCGTTCAAAAATGGAAAAATTTTAGGTCGAGAACACGAAAATTAACCGTTGACGAAAAACTAATTAATAAAAAACTACTCTGGATATTCGGTAGGATTGCCGTACTTTGGGCGTGTAGATTTTTTTAAAAATGAAGCGGTTTTACATTAAATCTCAAATTTTATATTTATGAATAAAGATCAACTAATCAAGCAGGCTAAAGCCGTCTTAAACAATAATTTACAAAATGGTTTTACGATTCCGAGAGCCAAACTCTATCCTTTTCAATGGAATTGGGATTCGGGTTTTGTAAGCATTGGTTTTGCAAATTATGACGTTGATGCAGCGATAAGTGAAATCAATTCGCTGTTTTCTGGTCAGTGGGAAAATGGCATGATTCCGCATATCATTTTTCATTCAGAAAACGAAACGACTTACTTTCCAAATTGGGATTTTTGGGAAACAACCGTCAACAAAGGAGCGTCACAAGCTCCAAAAACGTCTGGTATTTCGCAGCCGCCCGTTTTGGGTTTTGCGTTAGAACAGCTACTTCAAAAAAATCCTAACAATGAAAAAATATTGGCTTTCGCCAAAATGATATATCCGAAAATGGTACATTATCACCGCTTTTGGTACAACTATCGTGATCCGAATCAGGAAGGTTTGGTTTTCATTTATCATCCGTGGGAATCGGGTCGAGACAACTCTCCGATTTGGGACGATGCCCTGGATTTGATTGATTTAGAAAATGCTAATTTGCCAAAATATACTCGTCAAGATACTAAAATATCAGACGCTAAAGAACGACCAACTTCCAAACAATATGACGAATATGTTTACCTTTTAGAATTAGGAAAGCGGCACCAATACGATGGAAAAGGCATCGCCGAAGAATCAGAGTTTTTGATTCAAGATAGCTTAATTAATGCGGTTTTGATTCGCTCAAATGAAGCTTTAATCAACATCGGAAAACGTTTTAATTTTGACACCAAAGAGTTGGAAGAGTGGCAAACTCAAAGCATCAAGCAGTACAATGCTAAACTTTGGAGCGAAAAACTGAACACTTACACTGGCTATGATTTGCGTCAAGCAAAACAATTTCCTCAATGGGAAATCGGTGGACTGACAGCTCTTTTTGCAAATATTCCGACTCCAGAACGTGCCGAAAAAATGAGTAATTATTTGGCGGATTTAATGGCTAATAATTACTTCATTGTGCCGAGTTTTGATGTGCATCACGAGTTGTATGATAGCAAAAGATATTGGCGAGGGCCGATTTGGCCACAAATGAATTGGATGATTTATCACGGTTTGAAACAATACAATTTTCAGACAGAAGCGGACTTTGTTCGAGAAAGTTTATTAAGTTTGGTCGAGCGTTTTGGCTTTCATGAGTATTTTGAAGCACAACGTCACCTGGTCAACACAACACATGGCGGTTATGGTGGCGATAACTTTTCGTGGACGGCTTCGTCGGTGATTGATTTGCTACTTTGTCCATAAAGCCATCAACTAAAAATATTCCGTCATACCAATCCCGATATTTCGGAATCGGTATGACGGGTTTCACTTCAACTATGAATACATTTGATTACATTATTATTGCCGTTTACCTCATCGGTTTTTTGATGTTGGGGTTTCTATTCAAAAACAACAAAAACTCTTCTGATTATTTTCTGGGCGGACGTTCGATGAGCTGGTTTCCGTTGAGTCTTTCGACAATGGCGACACAATTGTCGGCGATCAGCTTTATTTCTGCACCAGCTTTTGTTGGCTTAAAAGCGAATGGCGGGATGCAATGGTTGACTTTTGAAATGGCCGTCCCTCTGGCGATGATTTTTATTTTACTGGTGATTTTTCCGCCCTTATTTCGCTCTGGCGTCGTGAGTATTTATGAGTTTGTTGAGGAACGGTTTAACCGTTCGACTCGAATGACTTTAAGCATCGTTTTCCAAATTAGTAAAGCCTTAGGAACGGGCGTGATGGTTTATACTTTGGCGTTTATATTACAAGCAGTCCTAAATATTGATTTCATTTATACAATTTTATTGATTAGTGTCATTACGATTGTCTATTCGTGGCAAGGCGGTATGAAAGCCGTTGTCTGGGGCGATGCCTTACAAATGATCATTTTATTTATTGGTTTAATTGTTTGTTTCTTTTATGGTTGGCAATTATTTGCGGCGATTCCTGAAGCGACAATTGACGTAAGTCGAACTGATGTTATCGACTTCAACTGGGGCTTTACGAAGGGCGAAGAATACGGTATTATCCCAATGATTGTTGGTGGATTTTTCTTGTATGCGTCTTATTATGGTTGTGACCAAACACAGGCACAACGCTTGCTTTCTGCCAAAAGTGAAGGAACGGTCAAGAAGCTATTATTGGCCAATGGTTTATTGCGTTTTCCGGTCGTTTTGGTTTATTGTTCGATGGGGTTGATTATCGGGAGTTATGCGTTAAGTGAGCCTGATTTTATGAACGCTGTGGTCGATATTACAAAAGAGCATTTTCCAAATGAATATGATAAAAATGGTATAAAAGCAGATTTAATGATGCCTGTTTTTATTCTACAATATTTGCCGCACGGCATGATAGGTTTATTAATGATTGGAATTTTGTCGGCAGCTATGTCGTCGTTGAGTTCTGCGATTAATTCTTTAGCAGCCGTTACCGTAGAAGATATTTTCAATAAAAAAGATCAACCATTGGCACCCGAACAATACATCAAAACCTCTAAGAGAGCGGTACTTTTTTGGGGCGTGATGTGTATCGGTGCTGCTTACTTATTTGGTGGCAGTGATAGCCCAGTAATTGAAATTATTAACGCCATCGGTTCGGTGTTTTATGGGCCAATTTTAGCAACTTTTGTTTTGGCAATTTTCTCCAAAAAAGTCACCGCAACTGGCATGAATGCAGGGATTATCACTTCTGTTGCTGTCAATTTATTATTATCCAGTAAGTTTCAAGATATACTTGGAGTTGATTTAGGCATTAGCGTATTTTGGATGTGGCTGAATTTCACAGGGTTTATTTTAGCGGTTGCGATTGCAATAATCGTGAGTTCATTAAGCAATGAAGCAGCTAAACCTTTAAAGGTGAATTACAAATTTGAGTGGTCAACCTTATTACAACCTGTACCAATAATTTTATTTGGAGCTTTCGCATTAATCATCGCTATTAGTTATTGGATACCAAATTGGTTTTAAAATATCGCTGCTAATTTTAAACTAAAAAAAACAAACGAAAAGTTCTGAAAGGAACGATATTACCGAACTCCTAACACAAGTTATGGACAAAATACAAACAATGAAACACTACTGGGGAATCGACTTAGGCGGAACAAAAATCGAAGGTGTTGTTTTGGACGAAACCTACAAACCGTTGGCACGACTACGTTTGCCGACCGAACAAGAAAAAGGCTACGAACACATCGTTCAACAAATCGGAAAAGTCGTTGACTTGTTAAAACAAGAAACAAACCTCGAACCGACACAAATCGGCATCGGTACACCTGGTGCCATTAATCCAAAAACGCAATTGTTGAAAAACAGTAATACCTTGTGTTTGAATGGACAACCTTTACATTTAGATTTAGAAAAATTATTAAACCTTCCTATTAAAATAGCAAACGACGCCAACTGTTTTGCATTGGCGGAAGCCGTCATGGGAATTGTGCCTGATGAATTACCGAATGCCCGAATGGTTTTCGGTGTCATCATGGGAACGGGCTGCGGTGGCGGTTTGGTGATTGATGGTAAAGTTTGGAATGGTAAACACGGAATCGGTGGCGAATGGGGACATAATTTCTTAGATGAATCCGGTGGCAATTGTTATTGTGGAAAGGTCGGTTGCAATGAACGAATCATCGCAGGGCCAGGTTTGGAGCGTTTCTATTTTCAAGAAACTGGCACTAAAAAATCCTTGAAAGAAATTGTTCAACTGCATCGTCAAGGAAAAGACGAAGCAGCAACTGCAACGATTAACCGCTTAACAACAATGTTCGCAAAGGCAATTTCTGTTGTAATTAATATTCTCGACCCTGATGCTATAGTACTTGGTGGCGGCGTAAATAATATTGACGAAATCATCACACAGGGCATTCCAAAAATCAACGATTTTATTTTTAATGATTCGGTGGAAACGGTATTTTTGAAACCGAAATTGGGCGATAGTGCAGGAGTTTTTGGTGCCGCTTTATTATGATAATTAATGGTCTATTTTACAAAAAATCCCTTTACGAAAATTTTCATAAAGGGATTTTTATACTATTGAAATTACAATTTAGTAATAATCAAATGAGTTTGCGGCTTCCTGCCATGATGATTGTCTAATCAATCAACGTAGATGCTTTAATCAACATTTTTTTCCTTAGTATCTTTTCATTTTGAACGACTCGCTGCTGCACCGATGTAATACCTTTAAGTTGTGTGCCAGACTGCTTTAAGGTATTGTTCGCTGTTTTATGAGCCGTCATCAAACGGTTTAAATACACATTTAACTCTTCCTTTGTCGTGATGATTTTACCATTTGATAAAACAACATCGGAGGCAGAAAAAACATCTGGATATTTTGCGAGTTGATTATTTTCACCACTTACTTTCTCCCTTTTTTCAGATTGAGGGCTTGGGACATACGTCAAAACATCCTTTGCTTTATTCACTAAATTGAATCGAAGTTGACGTTGTGATACCAAATCAATTTGACCGATTCCTGCCAAACGTTGCATATCTCTGGCATCGGGTTGTAGTTTGTAGTTTTTTTGTGTTCGTTTGACTTTTCCACCTTGCTGAATCACGCCTTTTATTTCGTCAATTTCTTGTCCCAAAGTCGCTGTCAAAGTACTATAATAAGCTGTTTTTGTGATAGAAGCTCCTAACTGTCTATTTCCATGAAGGAAAGCCAATTGCATTGTTTTATCCACTAACTTTTCAGCATCTGCATAGGTTTTGATTTGTTTTTGTAAGACCAATTTTTCCCAAGATTTCAAAATTTCAACTTCACTTTCTCCGTTAGATATTTTCTGACTTACAGAAAAAGAGCGACCAGTCGTTTTCTGAGCAATTGTCGCTTGTAAGGCGATGCAAGAAGCGACTACGGACAAGATTAACTTTAAAGTATTCATAATGTGTTATTTAGTTTCCTAATTTCCTTTTTACTGAATACAAAATATTCAATTTTATTGCATTTGAAACGTCATATTAGAACAAATCTTTTATTATCTTTTATTGAAACGATACTTTATGACAGGGAAAAGACGGAGTAGGAGAGGGCTATCAATCAAAAAACCTCTTGCTACGTAGAACAAGAGGTTTTTATATAAATCCTATAGGAGTCAATAATTACTTACCGGCTGCATAACGCTCTGACACAGCATTCCAATCAATTACATTGAAAAATGCTTGAACGTAATCAGGACGACGATTTTGGTAATTTAAGTAGTAAGCGTGTTCCCAAACATCTAAGCCTAAGATTGGCGTTCCACCACAAGAATCGACATCCATCAAAGGATTATCTTGATTTGGAGTCGAACAAACTTCTACTTTTCCACCTTTGTGAACACATAGCCAAGCCCAACCTGACCCAAAACGAGTGCCTGCTGCTGTTGCAAATGCAGACTTGAAATCCTCGAAAGAACCGTAAGCTGCGTTGATAGCTTCTGCTAACTCGCCAGTAGGTTCTCCGCCTCCGTTTGGTGACATTACAGACCAAAATAAACTATGATTATAAAATCCACCACCATTATTGCGAACACCTGCACCGTGTGCAGAAACATTTGCTAAAATTTCTTCGATTGACTTGCCTTCAAGGTCAGTTCCTTCAATAGCAGCGTTTAATTTTGCAGTATAACCAGCATGGTGTTTTCCATGATGAATTTCCATTGTACGAGCATCGATATGCGGCTCTAAAGCATCGTGTGCATATGGTAATGCAGGTAATTCAAATGCCATTTTTTTGTATTTAAAAGTTAGTTAAATGATTTTTGTTGAAACCGTTAATTTCGATTTGCTGTAAAGATAACAGCATTACCCTGAAGTTGTTTTGATTTCTTATTTATTATTTATCTGAATAAGTGATTTATGGTTTATTATCAATACAATACAGGTCTGTAAGTATTATTTCTTGAAATGATAGGCATAACATTGACATAAAATTGACGAATAGTAATTTAACTATTTATCATAATTGAGACCCTGAGTTATTTGAATAAGTTTACCAAATCAATACAGACAATACTCCTTATGATGTAATTTGCCATCCGTATTTTATCCAATCTTCTTCATAATCAATATCAGAAAGTGTAGGTAATAGGCCGCAAGTTTTATTATTATTTGTAATAATATCGAGGGTCTGCGAAAAAACTTTTTCGGTACTCCATTCAATATTTTGGAAAATTTCAGGGGAGAATTCTTTCATTCCAATCAAATAATAACCTCCATCATCTGCAGGACCAATAACAAAGTCGTGTGTATCTAATTTGGCAAAAGCCGTATTTATAATATCGGTTGTCAAACTCGCACAATCCGAACCAATAATGACCGCTTTTCTTGCTTTTTTTTCAAAAACAGCCTCGAAACCAGCTGCCATCTTTTCACCTAAATCGCCATTTATTTGTACGTGTTTATCGAAATCCGAACGATTCCATTCGTCCTCTTGATTAATAAAATGAGCATAAAATACATTTCGTTGAGCATCGACTTGTGCTGCAATATTCCGAGTATGTTTGAGGAGTTCTAAATAAATTCGTAAGGCTTCGTCATCGCCAACTGTTGCTGCTAATCGTGTTTTGACTTCACCCTTAATTGGATTTTTTATAAATATTAGAAGGTGATTCATTGACTAATTTTGATGTATAATATATGGAGGTTGCTGAGAGGTAAATTTGCTAAAAACTTATAATTTTTTGGCAATGATAAATGGATTTTTTTAAACACAATAACCACAACTTAGCCTGAAACATCAGGAACATCGAAAAGCTGCCCGCAACTTATTTCATGAATAAATCCTCTAAAGCTGTTATTATTTTATAGAAGTCTGTTGAGCGTAAATAATAATAAGATTTCTTGCCTTCCCGACGGGCCGCTACTACTCGTTTATCTTTTAGAATTCTAAGATGATGAGATGCGATAGCTTGTTCAATATTTAAGGATTCATAGATTTCAGTTACAGATAGCTTATCGTTTTTATACAATAAATCAATGATCGTCAGCCGAATAGGGTGTGCGATAGCACGAAGTACCTCAGTTCCTATTTCCAAAAAATCAACATCAAAACGACTTTGTAAAGACTCCTTCATGTGTTATATAAATATCTACATAAATAAATGAATTGTAAATCTAAAAAAAATAACATATGAAACATGACTTTCGGTTAGATTTCATTCAAACTTTCTAAAATCATACGAAAAAAGGAATCAAAATGGTGCTAAATTTCAATCTATTAAGTATAATTTTGATGTATTCGATCTATTTGCACAATAACCAAAGCAAGTGCTTTCGGATATGAATATCAAGTATTTGTGTAATATTTGATAGCCAAAAGTAGAACAGTTTCCGAAATGTAAGGCAGTATTTTCGAACGAAATAAATTTGATTGTAAGTTTTTTCAAGGTTGAACTCAAAAATTGCGTTTCATCTTAAAAGTCAATACATTTGAAAATACCTTTGACAATGCATTTACTTTTTTGAATAAAAAAACCAAATATGAAAAACCGTAGGGATTTTATTAGAAACTTAGTTTTAGCCGGTGCAGCGTTGTACCTACCGGCTTGTAAAACGGAACAAGAAAAGGCCACTTTGTCGATTCAAGAACAAACGCAAGCACAACAAATCGAGCAAGCTGTTCAAGAAATTAGCGAACAGTTTGAAAGTGAAAATTTAGTATTGCTGCGAGCGGACGATACACAGTATCAAGAGTTGAATATCGGCTTCAATACTCGCGTATCTAAACAGCCCAAAATTATTGCGTTATGCAAAAATAATGAAGGAATTGCAGAAGCGATTAAATATGCGAAACACTTCGGCTTACAGGTTTGTGTGAAAAGTGGCGGCCATAGTTTTGAGGGGTTTTCGTCAAATAATGGCGGCATGTCAATTAATTTGTCGCTGTTCGATAGCATCGAATGGATTGATGAGGAAACGGTGAAAATGGGTGCTGGAGTGAAGTTGTTTGAGGTCTATGATGCCTTATTGCCAAAAGGAAAAATCATTCCTGCCGGTTCTTGTGCAACTGTTGGTATTGCAGGCTTGACGCTGGGCGGAGGTTACGGTTTATTTGCTCGAAAATATGGCTTAACTTGTGATAGCTTAGTTGGTTTGACAATGATAGACGGCAATGGTAAAATCCACGAAGCCTCCGGTGATTCGGACTTAATGTGGGCTTGTCGAGGCGGAAATAATGGTAATTTTGGAATTGTTTCCGAATTGATTTTCAAAGTGCATCCTACCCCGAGTGCCTTTACTCGTCACCGTTTTAAAGCCTATAAATTAGACGTCAGCCGTGCTAAATCTTTGATGGAAAACTGGTTTAGGTTAACGGCTCAATTGCCCGACTCTTGCTTTGCTGCTTATGTTTTGAATGGAAAAACACTAACGATTTTAATAACCGATGCAGATAATCGTCGAGCAGAAATTCAACCGATTTTAGATGAGTTGACCGCTATTACAGATAAGCAAACTTTCGGCACACCGACTGAAAATTTAGCCAAATCATTAAGTAATTATTACGGTATTCAAACGCCGCTTTTTTTCAAAAATGCTTGTGCTGGATTGTACAAAGATTATAGTGATATTGAAGGTTGTATCGATACTGTGATTCAAAAAGTACACGAAAATCCAGGGTTGATTATGCAAATTAATACACTTGGTGGTCAAATCAATAACCCTGACTTTGAGTCAAAATCCTCATTTCCACATCGGGCGTTTCCGTACATGGGCGAGTTACAAGCCTACCCAAATCGAGCATCACAACAAGCTCCGTTAGTGAAAGCATTCGATGAAATTCAAAAAGTATTTACCAATCACGGCATTGATAGACATTATCGAAACTATCCTGATATTAATTTTGAAAATTGGGAATACGCCTATTATCGAGATAATTATAAACGTTTACAACAAATTAAAAAGAAGTATGATCCTAATAATGTGATTTGGCATGAGCAGAGTGTGAAGGTGTAGCCGGTGAGTGATGTGTTGCCCGATTGTTATTAAATAAAAAAGTTGGAAAGCATTTTTAAAGTGCTTTCCAACTCCAATTTTTATATCCGTCTCCCGTTATTTATTTCCTTCGTAGGCTGGTCGTTTTTTACTTAAAATTCTTGTATAACGAGCAGGATTTTCACGAACATCTTCTAATAAAATATCTAAGTTTTTCAAAGATGCATCAAGATCTTTGTAAAGTTCGCCATCTTGTAATAATAAGCCCAGCGTTCCTTCGCCGCTATTCGCTTGTATTAATACTTGATTTAGTTCTTTTACCGCACCATCTACCGAAACTAAGGTTTTTTGCAAATCGCCAATCGCTTCGTCTGCTCCTCCGATCGTACCGTTGATATCTACTTCACTTAGATTTTGTGTTAATTTTGCCGTATTATCTAAGGTTGCTTTGATTTGAGCATTGCTGGCAGCAAGGCTATTAGTGACGCCTTCTAAGTCGCCTAAAACCCCATCGATTTTGCTGGAAGCACCACCGATTAAATTATTCAAACTGCGAGAAGTCGAATTAAGGTTAGATAAAATTGCTTGAATATCCGATAACGATTTACCGATACCATCTTCCGCTCCCTCGGCTGTTCCCCAGCTTCTAAGCATCGAATCTATCGCCTCAAAACTCCGTTCTGCTTTGTCAAGGTACGGATCAAGGTCAGAAGTCATCGAACCTAACAACGATAAAGTTTCCCCTTTAATCGTGTCACCGCTTGCAAGACAGTTTTCACCATTACAAACACCTTTAGGGAAGTTCAATATGACTTGTTTTCCGCCCATAATACTTGAGCTTTCAATTTTAGCTACGACTCCTTCCTTCTCGATACTTAACGGCTCCGTAATATCTAAAACCACCATGATTTTACCCGAATAATCTTCTTTTAGGTAAACTTGACTTACGATACCAATTTTAAATCCATTGATAATAACAGGTGCAGAAGTTGATAAACCGTCAATATTATCATATTCTACATAAATTTGAGTCGAATCCTGAAAGATATTTTTGCCTTTTAGGTAAGTGTATCCCCAGATCAAAATACCAATAGAGACAATAGCTAAAGCCCCGACTTTTAACGTTCTTGAAATTTCCAAAACTTTCGTTTTTTAGATTATTTAATTGCCTAATTTACTGCAAAGATAGCACGAAGTCTATTCTTTTTCCTTGTAAAATAGATACGTATATTTTTCAGGATTATTCCGAATGTCTTTCAACAATTTGGAATAGTCCAATTCTATAACACCCGTATTATCATCTTCCGATTGAAAACGAGGGTCATTAAGTATTTGAGCCAAACTTCCAGTTTGACCTTTTTCTAATTTTGTTGATATAATAGCGAACAGTTTCTGCGTTTGTTCTATTTCAGAATAAGTAGCATTCCATTTTTCGAGTGTCGCTTTTATATTTTCTTGTGTTTTCTCAAAATCTGCTGTTTCCAGGTTATTTTGAATTTCTGCTACGTTTGATTGGATCTCCTTAATTGTTTCTTCCTTCGCACTCGCCATAACGATTGCTGCATCCTCCGACATTCGTTCGTAAGAGACCGTCGCCTTATCAATTAGTTCCGTAGTTGCTTTTCCTGCGGCTGTAAAGTTTTTCATCATTTCTTTGATGTCTCTTTCTGCTTGACGAGTCTTCGCATCATAATCACCTAAGTTTTCATTTCGCCAACTTTTAACCGCTGTATCTAAGGTTTCGTAAGTCTGTTCGATTAAGGTCATCAATGGCTCTAATTCACTAATTTCTGTATCAAAATAAGACCCCAAATCACTATAAATCGTATCATAATCGCTCAAACAATCGGTGCAATTATTTCCTTCATATACCAAATTAATTTGCTTTGTTCCCATCAAGTCAGCATCTGTAATCATAGCGACAACCTTATCTTTAGGTATATTTAAGTTCTCATTTGTCAATAAAATATTAATAATCACTTTACCCGAATAGTCGTTTTTGAGTCGCATGGATTTCACAACACCAACCCTCAAACCTTGCGTCGTCACCATATTATCAGGTTCTAAACCTGCAACATCATCTGCTTCGATTACGATAGGCATGCCGGGTTCTTGCTTTAAAAACAAAAAATGAACCAACAGGCCTAAAAGCCCAAGGATAAAAATTACAGATATAACTTGTCGAACCTTACTATTTTCCAATTTTATTCTTTTTAATTTGAAAATACGAAACCATAATGATTACTAATCAATAGCGGCCTCAAACACTTTCATAGGCACTCGAACACCGTCTTTATAAACTACAATGAAAGCATCTTTAAAACCTTCTTCTCTCCAAAGTTGTCGGCTTTCGTTAGCTGCTTCATAGGTATCAAACGATTCTGACATTATTTTTTTAATCGTTTTCTCCTCTATCACTTCGACTACTTCCGCTTCAATTAGAGCCGCTAAGTTAGGGTTTTCTAAGTTAGATACAGCAGCCAGTTGTATTTTAAACTCAAAACCTTTTATTATCGTTTTTTCTAATTCAGGAACTTCCAACACTTCAACAGGAGATTTTACTGTAAATCCATCGTCTGCTATTACTTCATCAACTTCACTCTTATACGCTTCAAAAGCTTTAAAAATTGAGTTAGCGATTAGCCTTTGTCCTTCTTTTGATAACAAAAACGCTTCCTCTGCTTGATGTGTCAAAAAACCACTTTCGACCAATACAGCAGGCATTGTTGCTCCTCTTAATACTGCGAAACCCGCTTGTTTTACGCCTCGGCTTTTGCGGTTTGCCAGCACAAACTCTCTTTCGATTTTAGTCGCAAAATTAAGACTTTGTTCCAAATATTTATTTTGTACCAAAGCATTGATAATATGATTTTCAGGCGAGTTTGGATCATAATCATAGTTATCTTCATAATTTTCCTCCATCAAAATCACATCATTTTCACGCTTCATAATTTCCAGGTTATCATCTGCCCGATGCAACCCCAAGGCATAAGTCTCTGAACCATAAGCCCACGCTTTGCGAGTCACTGCTGCGTTACAATGAATGGAAATAAATAAGTCGGCCTTGTGTTCATTAGCTATTTTCGCTCGTCTGTGTAATTCAACAAACACATCTTTCTCTCTTGTATAAACCACATTTACGTTCGGATAAACTGCTTTTATCTTTTTGCCTAACTCCAAAGCAATCGCTAAGGTAACATATTTTTCTTTCGAAGTTGTCGCACCCAAGCAGCCGCTATCTTTCCCGCCGTGTCCAGCATCTATCACGACTGTTTTTAACAATTCGTTATGCTCATGTGCATGTCCACCTGAGATAGCAAAAGCACCCATGCAGATTATTAGACACATAAAATTGATTTTCATAATCATCTATTTTAAAAATTACGTCTTAACTGCCACTAAGATAATTCCAATCATTAGAGTTCATATTAAGCGAATTTAATATTTATTTTATAGGAATGATTATCATTTTTATAAATTGACATAAAGGTTAATAATACGGATATAAAAATTATATAATAGGCCTGAAAGTATGGTTAATAAAGTCGTCATTGCATTCATTTGATAGCTTATTCTTGAATTATTTTCAAACATAAATGACACAATTGAAGTTACCTTAAAACAACGAAGTAAAATGCTTCATTTGAAGTGAATCGGTTATTAAAAAACCTCACAAATATGTTTTTAATAAAGTGACGTAATATTTTGAAATATCTGGACACATCGTTTTTTTCTAAATTTTCACAGATTTTTTAGTTCGCAACAAATTAACGAATCACTAATACCTACGAAGATGGATTTATGGCAATACATGAAGGATTTATTCAGGGCAGAGCAGGAAAGTAGCCCGATGAAACCTTACATACAAGAACCGCTGGAACGAGAGGAGGAGGAAGTAGAATCCTATGATTTGTGGAAACGAACCTTGTCAAAACGACGAGTTTTGGATTGGTTGAATATGCAATATGCAAGCTTTGTGATGAATGGCGAATCAGAAATTGATAGAACAATTGACTTTCTGAATACGCCTTCTGCCAAAGGTTTTGTTATGCACTTCGATGAGCAATTACACAATCGTAGTGATTTTATTCATTTATTCGATTATTTGCAAGAGCGAGTATTGGATATGAATTACAAAAAGTATATGTCCGATACTCGAACCTACAACAAAACTCGAAACAATAATACTTGGGTCGAAACAATTCAGCGACATTACTTAAAACCTCGTTTCAAAGTCTTGGAGGACAATACTTTTGACCAGCGTTTTGGCAATATTAAAATTGAATTGTTATTTAGAAATGATCAAATTCGCAACTTGCAATTTAGTGCCACACGATACAGCGATAGAAATTATACCGAAGGCAATACATTCAATGATTTGATGCGAGAACTACTCCAGTAGATAATGGAGCATCAATTTTATACCTAATTACTTATCTATAAAATGACAACGAAACAATATTGGTCAAGTCGATATGAGCATCAAAATACGGGCTGGGACATCGGTTATCCTTCAACACCGATTAAGGCGTATTTCGACCAAGTTGAGGACAAAAACTTACGGATTTTGATTCCGGGAGCGGGTAATGCTTACGAAGCAGAATATTTACATCAACAAGGTTTCACAAATGTGTTTGTAATGGATATTGCCTCACAACCTTTGGCAAAGTTCGGGGAGCGAGTGCCGAGTTTTCCTAAAGCACACTTGATTCAAGGTGATTTTTTTGAGCATCAAGGCGAGTATGATTTGATTGTGGAACAGACGTTTTTCTGTTCCTTTCCACCTTTGCCCGAAAATCGTCAGGCTTACGCCAAAAAAGTAGCCGAACTATTGCCGAAAGGCGGAAAATTAATTGGTCTTTGGTTTACTTTTCCATTAAAAGGGGATTTAGTTCGCCGACCGTTTGGCGGTTCAAAAACAGAATATATCAGCTATTTTGAGCCGTATTTCGATATTCGCATTTTAGAATTGTGCTATAACTCGATTAAACCTCGACAAGGAAATGAATTATTTGGCTTGATGGTCAAAAAATGATGTCTTAACTAAAAATTATGCGATTTGCCGTGTACCTAAATTTGGAGTAACGCATAATGAGACGCTAAAGAAGCAATAGGAAGCAATTCTTGTTTTGATAAATGACGGCTTCACCAAGTAAAAACCTGACCGCTTTTTGAAAGTAGTCAGGTTTTTAGAAGCCTTTTTTAGTTAATAATATCTTCTCGTTTCATTAATTCTTGTTTCACAACCTGAAGAGAATCTCCGATAGGTTGTTTGACTGTCAAGACGAAACTTTCTTCATCTGTATTTTCTTTTACTTCTTGTTTTTTGAGAACGAGCTGTTTTCCTGAATATTGGAAATAATCCGTTCCTTGTATCTTATCGCCCTCCACCCATTGAGATAAAATAAACTCATTCACCTGATCAACACTTGGCGAACGAACAACCTCTAATTCCTTATTTCGTTCATACTTTTTGGTAGAAGGATTGTAGAGCCAATAAAAAAATGGAATATTAGCATCTTCGGGTAAGTATTGTAGTAATCGAATGTCGGCATAACCATCAAAATTTAAATCCTCCACAATGACTTGTTCATTTTCTTGCACCACTGCCTCAAATCCATCGAGTTGTTGAAAAGGTGTTCCATCGCTTTTATTTACAACATTAATTGCGACGACCGTTTTCATTTTATCTTCGGACACATCTCCGATCAATTCAAAATCAAAATGATTCATCAGCTGCACCTCTTCTACTTCATCAGCGGCAATCGTTGGTTCTTTCGTTTGACAATTCCAAAAAAGAAAAAATGTCATTCCAATTAGTAAATGTTTCATAGGGTTTATTTAAAAATTAATAAATCATTTTTGTTTTTCATACAAAGCCTCCACTTTGACAGATGATGAATGTTAGTCATTCATCAATTATCAATTCTTCTGTAAGTATTCTAAATACTCAATCAAAATGCGACAAAAAATAATCCTTGCAGATTGTGCGATGGTAATATCACATCACTAATAACGTAAGAATTATGGAATAGATTTAAACAGCCGCAAAAAAAAAAGGCGAATCGTTAATAATTAAGAAATTATTAACGATTCGCTATTTTTTCGGGAAGCCCCCAATAAATTTTCTACTTTATTAACTCAAAATCTACTGAAAGGACTTTATTTGAAGACCTTCTTGAAAAAGTACTGCTGATTAAAATTCCATGTGCTGAAGTTGTTCAACAAAAGTAGAAAATAAAGATACCAGGTCAGCTTCTCGTGCAAAAATCCAACTATAAGCTAATAAGTCCAGGCAATTCGAAGAAGAATTTAGAGCCTCTTTTGAGATTTTCACTCGGTCAATTTGCTGAAAACTGGCATGAATATCAATTTGACTAATTACATATTCATCTTGCTCTTGCCAATATTCCAATATCAGAACATTGTCGGCAATCTCTTTTTCAAATAATAATAAAAAAATAGGCGTACGAACATAATAAATCGAGTCAAAGTCAAAATAAGCAAATGGAAAAGCAGGATAATTAACCTTCACGCAAGTTATATCGAACGCTTGTATAAATTTTTCAGCTGCATCAATCTTTGAAGTAATCAAATCACTAACTCGCTCCAGTGTATGTAACTCACTAATCGGCCGCCATTCTTTATTATGATCATAAAACTCCATATCGCCCAGCCGAAGTTTGTAATCAAAAATAGACGTACCATGTAGCACATAACCAGGGTAGTAATATTTGAAATTAAGCGATTGAGCATATTCAATCTCTTGCAGCATCGTAAATGTACCAATGCTGTATCGCTCATAATTGATATCAAAAACCCCAATAATACTCGCAATAGCAGATTCTCCAACATCAAAAAGGCTAAAACCAATTAGCTGACCTTTATCAAAAACACAAACTTCGTAAGTCTGAAAAATTGATAAATGATGCCTTTCTTCGTCGTCTCCTTTCAAGTAATGATATAGACTTTTTTGTAAAAATCCACGAAATCGATGTGTGTGCTGCTGGTATAATCTCTCCTTTTCTGCACTATTTTGGAATGGTCGAACGATCACTTCAAACCTTTCATGCACTTTACGTTTGATACGACGAAGCCGCTTTTTGGGAGTATAATCTTTTAAATTCAGTCGAACGTTAATCACTTCATGCAATGCTTGTTCGAAACACAAAATCCTTGCCCGATACATCGACGAACTACTTCTAAACCAGCCTTGTGCTAAGTAGTCATCTAATGTAAACGGTGATAATACCAACGGATGAAAGTGTTGAACAAGCATTTTTATGATATGATTATTTGATAATAAGAGGTTTTGTACTATTTCGCTTCATCATCAAAGACCTGAACCGTTCTTTGTTTCTCTATTAGCTGTGTGAATTTTCCTTTGTAACGAGTACCTCTAACAATGTGATTATCAATCCAATGATAATTTCCACCACGAGGTTTATTCATTAGTAAGCCGTGATACTTAAATCCATGATCATTCAGCCATTTTTCAGTTACCTCTCGATGCTCCTCCAAGCGAGAAGTAAAAAAAGTGATAATATGCCCTTCGTCATACCATTGATTAAGTACCTCCAACGCATCGGGGAAAGGTTCACAAGTCGCCATTCGTTCAGGTTCTTCGTTAGGTACATCCTCTGTGACAGTACCATCTATATCAATAAGGTAATTTTTTACGCCTTCTGGCAATGAAGGACTTAATAAATTCCCGTCTTCGTCAAATAATTCGTTTAATTTGTGTTGTGTTTCCATGATTAGAAGTTTGTGAATAAAAAAATTAACCAATTACAATAGTTACAATTTCCAAATAAGTAGTTTTTTATAAAAAATTGATGTTTTAGATATGAAAAACATTACCGATTTATTCAATAATATCATAAACGTCACACCTATTTGAATTTCATAATTGATTTTAATAGCATATTTTTAGTACACAACAGGCATTTTATAAAATGAATTGTAGGACAGTAAGTAAACTTAATATTTTGGCTACTTCTTTAAGATTGGACAAGATAATAGGTATTTTCAAAATGCTTACTATCTAATTTATACTTTTCATTAACTTAGTCGAACGAAGTAATAGCAAAGTGTCCAACTTTAGATAACCCAATATTTTAAGTCTGATTTTACGTAGTAACAAAACCCTTGTTACCCTACGATTCCAGTAATGATTTTCATCACTTAGCATCGGCTTGAAAGCAAGTACTTGATCCGCCTACCTGAGCAGGCGGCACAGCAACTTTATCTTTCATCAATCCTTATTTAAGATTGTCTAATTTTACTTTGCAGAATCTCGGAAGCCTCCACAATAGTGTCAAAATTTGTTCGACTCGCCAACAAAGTTATCTTTTTACCAAAATAGCCAGTGCTGATTAATTTAATAGTGACCAACTTAAAAACAGAATAATCATTGACTGTTATTTTGTCCACATTATCCATCGGATATTTGAATACCTTGAAGTAATTCGTCACATAAATAAATCCACCATCAAACTCGACTCTCATTAAACGCATAATCGTAAAGTAAGCCGTCAATGTTCCCACCAAAAAGAAAACTGTCCACCCCATTCTAAACACCATCAAATCCATACCGCCGACCGTCAAATCGTCTGTCAGCCAAAAGATGATACACAACGTACCGAAAAAAACTGTCCACACTAAAGGGACAAAATATTTTAAAATAACGGTAAGGTTTGATGACAAATTAAAAGTTTTCATCTCCATTTATTTCTATTTTTCACAAAACTAATCTTTTTTTTGTGATTTAGTTTGGTCTATTCCCTTAAAACTATAGTACACCTTTAAAAACGGTATTTCCGATATATTTTCCGTATCATTCTATATCATTTTGGATGATTTTGTATCATTCCGTAACAAATAGTCGCCCGTAACATGACCGTAATTAGCTGTGCAAACAAGTTCTTATTACTTATCAAAAATACCTGTATCAAATGTCATGTATTAAATATAAACAGATTCAGGAGTAGTATAAAATAAAAACTACCAAATTCTTCAAGAACACCTAAAATATTTTTATCAAAGAACCATTATAAATTATACTTATGAATTTGATATGAACTTTTGTACCTTTGAACACTTAAAAAGTTACTTTTACTTAATTATATGATAGCATACGTTAAAGGAGAGATTACGTTTAAGTCACCAACTTACATTATTGTTGAAGCAAATGGTATTGGCTATCGCATCAATATCACCTTAAATACCTATGCACAGGTAGAAAAGTTAGAACGTGTCAAATTATTAACACATTTTTATGTAAAAGAAGACCAACAAACGTTGTATGGTTTTGCGGAAAATGTGGAACGACAACTTTTTCTACATTTGATTTCAGTATCCGGTATCGGGCCAAGTACAGCAAGAATTATGCTCTCGGGTATGACGACGGATGAATTGCGTTCAGCGATTATTAGCGAAAATGTAACTGCATTCAAAAAGGTAAAAGGTATCGGGCCAAAAACAGCCAAACGCTTGATTTTGGACTTAAAAGACAAGCTGATTAAGGAATCTGGAGAGGAGGGCATCGCAACACCTGCAGCAACAACCGCCAATAATAAGTTAAGACAGGAAGCGTTATCTGCATTAGTAGCGTTAGGGTATGTGAAAATTCAAGCACAGAAAGCCCTCAACAATGTGTTGAAATCTAAACCTAATGTGGATTCAGTAGAGCAACTAATCAAATTCGCATTGAGTGAATTACGATAAAAATATCAAATTTTATACTATTACACCATCAAAACAACTGTCTATCGAATTAAAAATTTACACAATACTAAAGTTTATTGAATTGGCTTAAAACACAAAGTAATTATTTCAATAATTATATACACATATTACAAGTTATTATCAAATATTAAAGCCATCAACAAGTTGAGTTTTAGAAAATAGATTGCGCTGATTTTTTAAATTGTTATAAAATTAATAACCGTAAAGAATAATATAACCGTTGAATAGTCATAATAATCTATCAAATTTGACTTCCAAATTTTGAACCAGTGTTCAAAAATGGATTGTGTAAATTCTGTTGCCTACCGCAAAAGAATTTCATTAATACAAGTTTTTTTTAACATTCTGACAATCAACAATGCGTTTATCCGTATTAATGATTGTTTTTATGTTTAATTTGTAGTGATTTCGTTAGAGTATGCTCTAAACCTTAATATTCAGGACAGACAGGACGAATTACCTAATCACTGATTAACTAATCACTAATAATTGATTTATCAGTTATTTTAATTTTTTTGAAAAACTTTATGAGTAATCCGACCAAAATCATGGAAAAACAACAAACAATCTATCGGATACTATTGGTGACTGCTTTTTTAGCGGGTTGTGTCGTCACAACATGGGCGACAGATGACGACTGGAATTGGGAAAATGAAGTAGATTTTTCACCTAAATCACATCACAACCTTAGTAAGGCAATTTATACCGCCGACCCAGATTCATTGAAACCAATTAGTGAGCGAACCGGCGATTATATTAATAATCCCAATAACAATCCTTTCAACCTCAAAGACCCTTCAGTTATTGAGAAAAAGGTGGAGTATGATCCTGTTACAGGAATGTATATCATCACGGAAAAGGTTGGAAATACTTACTATCGTCCACCGACGTATATGACTTATGAAGAGTATCTGGCTTGGTCTGAAAAGAATCAACGAAATAGCTATTTTCAGCAGTTATCTAAGAATAATTCAGGAAACTCCAACGATCCGTTATCCAAATATGATTTAAAAAATTCGATTGCGAATAGAAGTATTTTTGGGGCAAACGAGCAAGGCGAAACACTGATTGATATTCAACCGAATGGTAATATTGACTTAACTTTTGGGGGCGATTTTCAAAAAGTCGATAATCCGATTTTGACCGAAAGACAACGTCGTCAAGGTGGTTTTGATTTTGATATGGCGATTCAGATGAACGTCGTTGGTACGATTGGCTCGAAAATGAAGTTGCAAACGAATTATAATACACAAGCGACATTCGATTTTGAGAATCAAATGAAACTGGAATATACTGGTGACGAAGACCAAATTATTCAGAAAATCGAAGCGGGTAACGTGAGTTTGCCGCTGCGTTCATCTTTGATACAAGGTTCTCAAAGTTTATTTGGTGTAAAGACGGAGATGCAGTTTGGACGACTTCGAGTGACCAGTGTTTTGTCGCAAAGTAAGTCAAGACGGAAAAACTTACAAATACAAGGTGGTGCTCAACAGCAAAAATTTGAAGTATCCGCCGATCAATACGACGAAAATCGTCATTTCTTCTTATCGCATTATAACCGTTCGAAGTACGAACCAGCTTTACAGAATTTACCACAAATTAATACGTTATTCAAAATCACAAAAATGGAAGTTTGGGTAACGAATACAAGAAATGCCACGCAAGATGTCCGTGATGTGGTGGTTTTCTCGGATTTGGGAGAAGGTGATGCAACTAAGATGCACACGGATAATCCGGCGTTTCAACCAACACCTGCAACACAAAATTTTGAGTTAGATGGTAGAACGCCTTTGCCAACAAATGATGCCAACGGCTTGTATCAAGCATTATTAGATAGACCAGAATTGAGGGCGTTGGATAATGCCGTTGCTGGGTTGCAAGCTGCACCGTTTAGCTTAGAGCAAATCAAAGATTTCCAAAAAGTTAGAGCAAGAAAATTATCACAATCAGAATATACCTTTCATCCAGATTTAGGGTTTATTTCATTGAATTTAACCTTACAACCTGATGATGTTTTGGGGGTTGCGTTTGAATACAACTACAATGGTGAAACGTATCAAGTTGGTGAATTTGCGAATGATGCACCAATTAATCCTGATACATTGAGTGTTTTGTATCTGAAAATGTTAAAAAGTACAACGCCTCGTGTCGATTTGCCACTTTGGGATTTGATGATGAAAAACGTTTACTCAATTGGTGCTTATCAGGTAAATCAGCAAGATTTTAATTTAGATGTTTTTTATCAAGATCCGCAAGGAGCAGCGAAGCGTTTTATTCCAGAAAGTAGCTTGTCGGGCAAACCGTTAATTCGTGTTTTGAACTTAGATAATCTAAACCGACAAGGCGATCCAAATGCCGATGGAGCGTTTGACTTTGTGCCGGGCGTGACGATTAATCCTCGAAATGGTCGAATTATTTTCCCTGTGTTAGAGCCGTTTGGTGAAGCTTTGGCAAAACAGTTTGACCCAAGTGAAAATAATTTTAGAGAAAAATATGTCTATGACGAGTTATATGATTCGACGGTTTTCGTCGCACGAGAATATCCAGAGTTTAACCGATTTGTGATTAAAGGTAATTATAAATCAAGTGTTTCGTCGGAGATTTCGCTGGGTGCGTTTAATATTCCGAGAGGGTCAGTGACCGTGACAGCTGGTGGACAACAACTGGTCGAAGGTCAAGATTATGACGTTGATTATAACATCGGTCGAATTAAAATTATTAATGAAGGCGTTTTAAACTCGGGCTTACCCGTTAATGTGTCCTTTGAGGATAACTCGCTCTTTAGTTTTCAGACTCGAACCCTGATGGGGTCTCGACTGGATTATTGGATAAACGATAATTTTACAATCGGAGCAACGGTGATGCGTTTGTCGGAGCGACCATTTACACAAAAAGTAAATATCGGAGATGACCCGATTCAAAATACGGTTTATGGTGCCGATATTCGTTTTCAACAAGATGCCCCTTGGTTAACAAAATTAGTGGATAAAATACCGCTAATTGATACCAAAGCACCGTCCAGTATTTCATTTGATGCAGAAGCCGCTTTATTAAGACCTGACGCACCTGATGTAATTAATCAAGGGACAGATGTCGGTGGTGCGTCGTATTTAGATGATTTTGAGGGTAGCTCAAGTTCTTTTGATCTACGAAATCCTTCGACACTTTGGACGTTGGCTTCAGTACCAGACAATGGACAATTTGCGGAAGCAAAATTAGTAGATTCTTTAGCATCGGGTATGAATCGTGCGAAATTAGCTTGGTATCAAATTGACCAAAGTATTCGCAGAGACATAGAAGGTGTCGAGGATAATCCCTACACAAGACTGGTACGAGAGCAGGAAGTTTTTCCAAATCGTTCAATTTTACCAGGACAAAATATTGATATTCGTCCATTAGATTTAGCTTATTATCCGTCTGTTCGTGGACCTTACAACTATGATGCGGAAGGCATTCCAGGAATTTCGGCAGGTGTCGAAACAGATGGTTCGTTAAAGCAACCTGAAACACGTTGGGCAGGTATTCAAAGGGCTTTACAAACCAATAACTTTGAAGCGGCCAACATCGAATTTATCGAATTTTGGGTGATGAATCCATTTATTAATGGAGAAGCCGGCCAAGGTGGTAATTTGTATATCAACTTAGGTAATGTTTCAGAAGATGTCATGCGAGATTCTCGTAATTTCTTTGAGAATGGTTTGCCTCGTGAAAATGGAACAGCTCGAACCGATACAACTTCTTGGTCAAGAGTACCGAGAACACAAGCCGTTACCAATGCCTTTGACAATGATCCTGATACAAGAAAAGCGCAAGATGTTGGTTTAGATGGTGTTGATGATGAAGGTGAACGAACATTATTTGCTGATTTTTTGAATAAATTAAGTAACCTTAATCTTGTTGGTTCTAATGTATTGGATTCATTAATAAGCGACCCTTCAAGTGATAACTTCGTTTATTATAATAATAATCGCTTTGAACCAACGGACGGAATCTTGGAACGATACATCAAGTTCACGAATCCACAAGGAAACTCACAAGCTCCAGAAGGTAATGAATTGTCTGCGTCCACAAATATTCCAGATGCAGAGGATATTAATAATGATAGAACATTAAGCGAAACGGAATCTTTTTTCCAATATCATATT
>Ga0075467_10000311_pt1 | contig 37256 bp, 34 predicted proteins | sample DEB08_DNA_9_FD_75067 | JGI IMG/M metagenome (GOLD analysis project Ga0075467, IMG submission 75067) | Aqueous microbial communities from the Delaware River and Bay under freshwater to marine salinity gradient to study organic matter... | ecosystem: Environmental > Aquatic > Marine > Coastal ... | reverse complement strand
GTGCGCCCCATCCGCCAAAGGCGTAAGAACAAATGCGTCCCCCTCAAAGTCCACCTGCAGCACACCCGACTGCGGGTTCGTCGCACATAGCGCGCCGCACTCCCCGATCTTTGCGGCATGCCAAGCCAAACCAGCGTCTACGCCGCGCTCTATCGGCAAAGCGGCAATGATTGCAGTGTCTGTCGTGCGTCCGGCAATCACGATGTCGGCGCCCGTGGCAAGAGCGGTCGATATCTGCTCGACCCCTGCAAGCGCCACGATATTCGTGCAGCTTTGGATCAGATCAACGTCAATCTCGGGCGCTGCGGGCAGGGGCGTTACGCGGCCCGTCTCAAACGCCTCGGCCACGACGTCCGGCCCTTGATCCGACCTTAAAACAGCAATCTTCGCGCTGTGACCTGTCTCTGCCAGAACTTCGCGCGTGATGTCCAAAAGCCAATCCACGGCCGATCCGGCACCGCAGGTGCCCGCAGTGCCGATCACCAAGGGACAGCCCGCGCGTCGCGCCGCGTCCATCAACCCGGCCCATTCGATCTTCGTCGACGAGCGCGCATATTTCGACACGCCGCGTCCAAGATACGACGGCCCGCTGTCGGTCGACCCGCCATCGATGGCAATCAGATCAGGCTTGTTCGCAATTCCACGCTCCAGCGCAGTGGCATCGTATCCAAGACCAAGCGCGCCCGAAGGTATGAGAATGCGGACACTCAATCGGTGATCGCCTGCGGCTTCTTGAGGACCCCGCGCAGGAACATCGGGGCGACAAAGCCCAGAACCGCTGCAATCCACAAGCCGATCGAAATCGGGCTTGAGAACAGATATGTGACGTCCCCATCTGACAAAGTCATGGCCCGGCGCAAGGCGTCTTCCATGTTGCCGCCAAGCAGGATGCCAAGGATGACCGGCACCGTCGGGATATCCAGTTTGCGCAGGAAGTAGCCCAACACGCCAAACCCGATCATCATCAACAGATCAAAGTAGCTGCCTGAAAGTGAAAAGATACCAACGAAGGAAATCATTGTCACACCCGGCAACAGGATCCATGCCGGAACCATCAGGACTTTGACAAAGATCTTCACCATCGGCACGTTCATCAAAAGCAAGACGAAGTTGGCGATTAACAGCGAAGCAATCAGGCCCCAGACAACCTCGGGTCGCTCGGTGAAAAGCGTCGGACCGGGCGTGATGTTCAGCGTCATCAACAGGGCCAGCAAAACAGCCGTCGTGCCAGAACCCGGAACACCTAGCGTCAGCATTGGCACAAGCGCACCACCGGCGGCTGCGTTGTTGCCAGCCTCTGGCGCGGCGACTCCTTTAGGAACGCCCGTGCCGAAGCCGCCTTTTTCGCCAGCGATGGATTTCTCGGTCATATAGGCTAGGAACGATCCAAGCGACGCACCCGCACCCGGCAGGATGCCAGCGATAAAGCCCACGCCAGATGCGCGCAACATCGTCCATCTGGTGTCGAAAATATCCTTCCAGGGGATTCGCACCTTGTCGAGCTTCACCCCAATCGATGAGCCCTTACCGTGGCTTTCGATAAAGAAGAACAGCTCGGCGATGGCGAACAGACCCACGATGGCGACAAGAAAATCAACGCCGTCAAACAGATGTAGACTGCCACCCGTCAGACGCGGCAAACCCGACGAACTGTCGACGCCAATCATTGCGATGCCAAGACCGAGACAGGCCGCAATCGCGGCCTTCGCCTGATTGTTCGAGGCCATGCCGCCCAACGTGCAGAACGCCAGCAAATACAGTGCGAAATACTCGGCAGGCCCGAATAAAAACGCCACCCGCGCCAGCGACGGCGCCAGCAACATTAGCCCGATCGTCGCAAGCAAAGCTCCGACGAAAGAGGCAACGCCGGACAAGACCAAAGCATCGCCCGCGCGGCCCTGTTTGGCCATCGGATAGCCATCCAACGTAGTCATCAACGCAGGCTCGTCTCCGGGGATGTTCAGCAGGATCGAACTGATCCGCCCGCCATACATCGCGCCGTAGTAAACAGACGTCATCAGAACCAGTGCGGATGTCGCATCAAGCCCCAGCGTGAAAGTGATAGGGATCAAAATCGCAACGCCGTTCGACGGACCTAAGCCCGGCAATGCGCCGATGATCGTCCCCAAGAAACAACCGCAGACAGCCAGAAAAAGCGTATAGGGCGACAGCGCCACGCTAAACCCGAGTGCGAGGTTGGATAGTATGTCCATGTCAGTGACCCCCTACAAAGGGAATGAGAATGGCGAACGCGTCCCAAAGCTTGGCCGGTGTCGGAATGCGGTAAGCCACGATATTTCCAAGCCCAAGCGCGTATTTGAACAAGATGAGCAACCCAATCGACAGGCCAATGCCGGACAGCACTGACGGAAAAGGCCGGAACGAGATTTGATAACTCAGGATGCCCGCCGCAATGGCTGTGGGCAAAAGAAACCCCAGTGGCTTCAACATGACCGCATAAACCGCCAGCACAAACACCGCGATGGCCATGGAAACCCATGTCCAAGAAGCAGGCCAGTCAGGTTCGGGGTCAGGTTTAAATATGATAATTAGCGAACATATCGCCGCCACGCTGCCGATCAGGATCGGGAACAGCTTTGGCAGGTATTCGCCCGAGAAGAAATTCGTCTGAATCTGCGTGGCGGCCGCGATATACGCGACCGCCGTGATCAGAGTGATCAGACCGAATATTCGGTCCGAGGCCACTACTGCAGGACCCCAAGCTCTTTCGACATCGCGTTGATGTCAGAAACAAGCCCATCGACGTATGACTGGAAGTCTCCGCCAACTTTGGTGAATGGCGCAAGACCGTTGTCCACCATTGCCTTTGCCCAAGCGTCACTGTCAGCAACCTGCTGCAGCTTGCCAGCCCATGCGTCGAACTGTGCATCCGAAATGCCCTTGGGCACGTAAAGACCACGCCAGTTCACGGCCACAACATCAAAGCCCTGCTCTTTCGCAGTTGGGATGTCGTCAAAGCCCGGCACACGCTCGTCGGTCAGAACCGCAATCACGCGAATGTCGCCATTGGAAAGGAACGAAACAACTTCCGACATGTCGCCGGTCATCGCTTGCGTAAATCCACCAACAGTCTGAGTGATCGCATCTGCGCCGCCATCAAGACCGATGTATTTGATCTTTGTGATGTCGGTGAACCCGGCTTCCTTCAGGATCATCAAAGGCTTCAGGTGATCAAATCCGCCAACAGCCGAACCGCCAGCAAAGGCAACCGAACCCGGCTCTGCTTTGATTGCGTCAACCAGATCGCCAAGCGACTGGAACGGGCTGTCAGCGGCCACAACGATTACGCCCGGATCAGCACCAATGGCACCAACAAAGCGAACCTGATCAGCTGTCATGCCAGCGTATGCGTTTTGCGCAAGACGCGTGGTCGTGGCCGAAGAGGCCGCGATGATAAGATCCGCGTCGTCGTTGCGCTCACTGACAACCGTGTTGTAAGCAAGACCACCGCCGGCACCAGGCATGTTCGTAACCTGTACAGGCTTATCCACAGCACCGATGTCATAAAGGATCTTGCCGATCTGACGGCAGGTAAAGTCCCAGCCGCCGCCGGGGTTGGCTGGTGCAATGCACTCCGCCGCAGAAGCCGCTCCGCCGATCAGGCAGAAAGCAGCTGTAAGCCCAAAGGCTTTTACTTTCGTTTTCATGAAGTCCTCCCATTTGACTTGGCGGGTTTTCCCGCTCATCGTCACCAAACCTTATGCACCTGACACTGACCTGTCACGGCGGAAAATAAACTGGACCTATGCGGTTTCTCCTGATCGAAGATAATGCCAACCTTGCAAGTGCCGTCGCCGAGCGGTTGCAACTTGACGGCCATGCTGTGGATCACGCCGGCACATTGGAAAGCGCCGAAGCCTGCATCGCTGCGGCGGACTACGATCTGATATTGCTCGATATTATGCTACCCGACGGGGATGGCCGCACCTTCCTGCAAAGCCATCGACGGGCTGCTAAGGCAACGCCTATTATCGTCACCACGGCGCGCTCTGAGGTGTCCGACAGGGTCAGTCTTCTAGACCTTGGTGCAGACGATTATATCACCAAACCATTTGATTTCTCTGAACTTGAGGCCCGCTGCCGCGCCGTCTTACGCCGTCGTGGTGGTGTTGCCGCCAATCGTCTCACGGTCGCAAACGCAGTCCTTTGTTCGACGGCCGGAGAACTTGAGATCGACGGCGTCGGTCAAACCCTGCGCAATCGCGAGCTGCGTCTTCTGGAGGTCTTCTTCACCTCTCCGGGGCAGGTCTTCTCAAAATCCTACCTTCTCGATCGGTTGTTTTCCTTCTCGGATAACGTCGGCGAAAACGCCATCGAAGTTTACGTCGGGCGCATCCGCAAACGTCTTGAGCCATCGGACGCCGTCATCGAAACCGTGCGCGGCCTTGGCTATCGGCTGGTCGCCAGATCGTGAAACTGCCCACCGTCACCCGGTCGATCCGCACCCGGCTGTTCCTGCAACTTGCCGCGATTTCCGCGCTTTTGTCCGTGGCCCTTTTCCTCGTCGTGCGCGGCCTTGCCGAAACCGCCGCCGAAGCAACTCAAGACGGCATCCTTGCGGCGTCTGCAACATCCATCGCCGACGCGCTGCGCTCGGAAGACGGCGAGATTACCCTCGATCTGCCCTATTCCGCGTTGTCGATGCTGGGCACAACGAACGATGACCGCGTATTCTACAAAGTCGAGGTGAACGACGAAACACTCACTGGCTATGACGATCTGCCGCCGCCAAGCCAATCCCCGACGATCTCGGAAAACACTTTCGCGACGTTTTATTATCGCGGCGACGAAGTGCGCATGGTGTCGGCGTCGCGCACCGTTAGCGCCGGAGGTGTGCCGTCCAACGTGCTAATCTCTGTCGCTCAGACGCGCCTCGGCCTTGCTGCGATTTCCCAACGTATCAGCGCCATCGCCACCGGCATCGGGCTTGTCTTTTTCCTTGTGGCGTCGGCCCTTAGCCTTCTTGCGGCGCGGTCGGCTCTGCGACCCCTGAAAGAAATGACTGCCGCCATCACCCGACGCGGACCCGCCGATCTGCGTCCCCTTGCCATTGATCCACCGACAGAACTTGAACCCTTCGTTTCAGCCCTGAATACATTCATTGCCCGCCTGCGCGCCTCGCTTTTGCGCTCCGAAGATCTCATCGCAGAAGCCGCCCACCGCGTGCGCACGCCGCTTGCAACAGTGCGGGCAAAAGCCGAAGTCACCCACCGCAAACTTCAAAAGCCTGAACACAAACAAACCATGCGCGAGATGATCCGCGCCATCGACGAAAGCTCGCGCTCTGCGGGTCAACTTCTCGACCACGCCATGGTCACCTTCCGCACCGATAGCCTGTCGACCGAGACATTCGATATGGCCGAACTGGTGCGCGAAACCGCCGAACGGCTTGAACCCGCCGCCGACCTCAAAGACGTGACCATCCGCTGTACCACGCCCGACACCACACCGGCCTTCACCGGCGATCGCATCCTGCTGCAAAGCGCGATCCAAAACATCCTCGACAACGCAATAAAATACTCGCCTGACGATAGTGCAATCGACGTTGATCTCTCCGTCGCCGAAACCATGTGCCTGTCTTTCACCGACCGGGGCAGGGGCTTTGGCGAGGCCGACACCGACAGCCTCAAAACCCGTTTTTCGCGCGGCGCAAATGTCGATGATATTGTTGGCTCGGGACTTGGTCTGACCATCGCAGACGAGGTCGCCCGCGCCCATGGTGGCCAATTGAACATCACCCGAAATGAAGGGAGCCAAGGCGCATGCGTCTCACTGATCTTCCCGCGGCAATAATGGCCATCCTTGGATTGACGAGCGCAGCGTTTGCCTTTGAAATCGAAGAACGCGCGCGCTATCCGGCCGCCAACCCGGAAACGGAACTGCGGATTATCTCGACTGCCGACCGTGCCGTGTTCGAGCCGATCCTCCTCGCATTCCAACAACAAAATCAAACAATATCAATCGACTACACGATCGCCAGCACCACAGAGCTGATGAAAGCTGTCCACGCGGAAGGCGAGGCCTTCGACCTTGTGATCTCATCCGCGATGGACCTGCAAACCAAACTTGCCAACGACGGCTTCGCGCGCACTTACCGTTCTCCGGCCACAGATGCTTTGCCCGACTGGGCCAAATGGCGCGATCAGGTCTTTGCCTTCACCCAGGAGCCCGCCGTCCTGATCCTGTCCGAAACGGCCTTCCCGGATGAGGCCTACCCAACCTCGCGCGACGAACTAATCGAGCTATTGCGCGACCAACCCGACCGCTTCCGTGGCAAGGTTGGCACTTACGACGTGCGCACCTCTGGTTTTGGCTATCTCATGGCCACACAAGACGCCCGGGTGTCCGAAAATTTCTGGCGCTTGCTCGAAGCCATGGGCCGCCTCGACACGCAGCTTTACTGCTGCTCGGGCGACATGCTGCACGATATCCGGGAGGGCAAACTTGCCATCGCCTACAATGTCCTTGGCAGCTACGCCCAAGCCCAATTAGAAGATGGTGGCGGCTATCGTATCGTCATGATGAGCGATTTCGCCAACATCATGCTGCGCACCGTTCTGATCTCGACCAAGGCTGACAACATTGCCGACGCGCAAACTATGATCAACTTCCTTGCGTCCCTTGAAAGTCGCCCCGATCTGGTCGCGGCGTCCGGCCTACCAGCCGTAGATACCGACGCGCTGCAATCCAATGTAGCACTTCGCCCGATCCGCCTTGGCCCCGGTCTTCTGGCGTTCCTCGACCGCCTGACACGGCGCAATTTCTTGCGAAACTGGGAAGCCTCGATAACGCAGGAATAACCCGTCAGCCCTGCTGCTTTGCCAACCGCTCAAGCACATCAACACCTTGCCCCATCATCCAGTGCAGCATATCGATGAAAACCCAGTTCTCGGCCAGTTTGTCGTCGCGGCGAAGGTAGATATCCACCACCCGAAACTCGGTCGGTTTGCCCTGAGACGACGGCATTCCCATGAACCCACCTTCATGCATTGCGCGAAAGTTCGGCCAGCCAAAAAAGCCACCGAAATGCCCTTCGGACAGGCGCGCCAGATGCCCGGTTTTTGTCCGTTCCTTGAACGCGTCGCGAAAGGGTCCGGAATGCTGCTTGGCATAGCGCTCGATCGTGTAGGTGGCGCCGATCCCTTCCGGCCCCCACCAGATCATGTCGTCGTGCCACGTCCGCGCCAGTTCTTCCTCAAGCGGTATTCCCAAACCCCAGGTGCCAAGATCACCGATCATCGCGTTTATTGCTGCCAAAGTAGCCTCGCCTTCCGCCGCGGGTGCGTCGTCAAACAACAACCCGTCATGTGAAATCGGTCCGGGTTGAACCAGATGCTGCGCCGTTGCAGGAGGGAAAGGTGACTGCCCGGCTTGGGTCATCAAATGCGGCATGTCGCAGAAAAACGCCGTCTCAACGATGCGACCATCTTCAACCCGGTTGAACTCGGCATAGCGCAAAAATGCCATTTTGCGCGTCGGCCTGATGCCCAGCCAAGGCGCATCAAACAGCCCCATCAAGTGGCCCATCGACACTACCCAGACCCCCTTGAAACCGTCCATTTCGTTCAGTCCGGCAAAGAATATATCCTGCCGCCGCTGCACCTGCGAAAACGCCGCCAAAAACGGCTCCCAGAACGTATCGGCCACTGCCGCCGCCCCGGTTTGCGCATTAAACGGATGAACGCCCCGCCAATCCCACGCTTCGGCCACGCGCGCGGCGAGGACACCGCCAACATCTTCTGACGTCGCCCCAGACAACGCCTCATACTGCGCTAGCACAACGGCCTTCTCGGCCTGAAATCCGGACATGTTCTGACTTAACCTTTAACTGCACCCGCTGTCAGACCACTGACGATCTGGCGCTGGAAGAACAAGATCAGTACAAACAAAGGCGCCGTCGCAGATACAACCGCAGCCACCGCAAACATCACATTGCCTTCCTCAAACGTCGACCCAAGGAAGCTTGCAATCTTGGGCACCATCGTCTGATTTTCCTGGCTCAACAGCATCGCCGTCACCGCAAAGTCGTTGTAGGCAAGAAGGAAACTGAACAGCCCCGTCGTAATCACTCCCGGCCACATCACCGGAATGATCACGTAGCGAAACGCCTGAAACCGCGTGCAGCCGTCAACCATGGCGCTTTCGTCAAGGTCTTTCGGGATATTGAGGAAAAACGAGTGTAGCATCCACAGTGTGAACGGCTGATTGATCGCCACCAGGACGATGATCGACGTCGGCAGATGCCCCCAGACGTTCCATTCAAAGAACGGCAGCAGATACCCTGATACAAGCGTGATATGCGGCATGGCCCGAAACACCAGCGCAATCATCAACAACCAGAACGCATACCGAAACCCGGACCGCGCAAGGGCATAACCACCTAGCGTGCCGAAGGTTAGCGAGATGATCACCGTGAAGAACACGACCGTAAACGTGTTCAATGTCGCACGCCAAAATTCCTGATCGATCCACGCGCCGGAATAAGCCTGATTTGTAAACGCATCGCCCGTTTCAATGATGGTGCGGGTGCCCCAAAGCGCGTTCGTCCAGTCGGCTTTCGAGAAGAAATCTCCCTGCACCTTGAATGACCCCCAAAGGGTCCACAGGAACGGGAAAGACGCCACAACAACCCAAAGAATCACGAAGCTCGTCGCAAGAACCGCCAGCGCCGGAGACCGTTTTTGTGCAAGGGATGCCATGGATCAGGCCCCCTTCCGGTTAAAGTCGCGCCATGTGCGGATCAGCACCGGCGTCAACAGGATCGACACTCCGATGATCGTCAGCATCGATGTCGCCGCTGCCGAGTTGAACCGCGCAATGTCACCGCGCAGATCGGCGAATATGATGTAGCTAAGAGATGTCGCATTCGCCGAAGCCGAAAAGCCAACGATGGGTTCAAACACCCGGAAATTGTCCATCAGCTGAATAAGCGTGATGAACACGACCAGCGGCATCAGATGCGGCACCACCACGTAACGCACACGCTCCCAACGACTGGCCCCGTCGACCATCGCGGCCTCCAGCGTGTCCTCGGGCACGGTCTGCAACCCGGCATAAAAGACGACGAAGGCAAACGGTGCCGAACTCCAGACACCATAAACGATCAGTGTGATCCACGTCAGCGTCGAGGAGGCTTTCAATGACAATTTCGGGTCGTCAAACAATACCTGCAAGGTCTTCCCAATTACCCCTTCTGCGTCGATCATCCAAAACAGGATAAGCGATCCAATCAGCGGGGTGATGATCATCGGCAGAAGCGACACGAAGATCGTCGGTCCCTTCAGCATCTTCGGCAACCCGTTCACGCCCAAAGCTATCGCCAGCCCCAAAAGGATAATCAGCGGCGTGCAAACAAAGGTATAGGTCAGCGTGAAGACCAAAGCTCGATAGAACGGCAGGTTCATGACCTCGGACATAAAGCCGCCGAAACTGTCTCGGCTGGCCCATGCTTCGCTTATCTCAGCGGCCGCCAAATGGCCGCGATCAAAATAGGTTCCAAGCCCGTTAAAGCGTCCAAGTGGCTCCGCGTCGCGGATCGCCGCTGACGCCTCAGCGTCGACCACGGTCTCGTTTTCGCATCCGAAGGGGCCGCAGTTTTCGACCTCGATCAGGACTTGTTCATGTTCGATGTAAAGGGACTGAAACGCGACCGACACAATCGGCAGGGCGATGAACAAAAACATCGCAGCCAGTGACGGTAAAATGAACCAAAAGAATGTTCTATGCGGCATCTGACAGCCCCCAAGGGTCCAGTGGGGCCGGGGCGAAAAATTCCGCCCCGGCATTTAGGTTTTACTGGAGAAAGCCCTGTTCCTTTGCAGCGGCCGTATATGCCGCTTCGACGTCAGACAGCGCTTGTTCGGCGCTTTCATTGCCCTGCAGGAAGTCCGACAGTTCATCGCCCAGTGCCGAATGCAACAGACCCATGAATGGGATCATCGGATAGGGGCGCGCGCCGCCGCTTGCCGTCGCAAACACACCCGCAGCCGCCGGACCGGGGGTAAATCCGTCTGCAAGCCAAACCGCTTCGTCGTTGTTTGCCGCAACGACCTCAGGGCGCATGCCGTTCACCATGGCCACAAAGGTCGCCTCGGCGTCCTCGTCGCTGATGTTGGTCGCGATTGTGAAGCCGTCCCACCAAAGCGTCGAGGCAGGTGTTTCGCCGCCGCCAACCGTTGGCGCCGACACCAGAATCGTATTCGAGACAATCGCTTCGTTTGACCCTTCATCGTCCAGCATGCCTGTTGCGCGTGATCCCCAAAGCTGACCGATGGCAACGTCGCCTGCTTCCCAAAGCGCCTGTGTGGCGTTGGAATCAAACGTCAGGAAATCAGGGTTCGACAAATCAGCCAACGCCTTCAATGTGTTAAGCGCAAGAACGCCGCTTTCGTTGTTGATCGCAGGCTCGGCCGTTCCGGGCTTAAAGAAGTCCGCACCCGTACCGATGTACATGTTCACGAACTCTTCACCAAGGTTCCACCCTGTCTTCGAGTTCATCGCAAATGGATGCTCCATGATCCCGGCATCTTTGATTGCCTGACCAGCCGTAACGACTTCTTCATAAGACGTCGGGACTGCGACACCTGCCTGATCAAGGATGTCCTGACGCACGAAAAGGTGCTGTGCGTTTGCCATAAAGGCGATCGCCATGACCTTGCCGTCGATAGAGATCATCTGGTTTTTCTTGATGCCAGCGCCGTGCTTGGCGATCAGATCATCCAAGGGGCGGACCAGACCTTCGTTCAGCAAAGGCACAATCGACGAGTTCGCAACGATGGCCGCTGTGTACTGCGCCGGGTTTGCCGTCATCGCGGCGACCTGAATGTCGCGGTGTTCTGTTGTCAGGTTGGATTCTACCGTGACCGAGCCATTTGCACATTCCTTGGCACCTGCAACCAACGCCTGAATGGCGCCAAATTCGTTGCCAAGGATATTCACGTTGCCGCCCGACAAGCCGCAGTCGGCATATGCGGTTGATCCTATCAGCACGATGGCTGCGGACGCCGCGGTTGTCTTGAAAAAGTTCATGGTCAAAAGACCCCCTGTTTCTCCGCCCCTTCATGCGAGGGGCCTATTATTTCGGACGACATAGGTGTCGCCTCGCGCATAGTGCAAAGCAAGCGAAGCGAATCGCAAGCCTATTGCATACGATTGCAATTACACGGCATCATTGGGCCTCAACGCAAGAGAAATATTGCGTTAGCAAAACAAAATGTATCATAAAATATTAAGTATTGCGTAGACTCTAGAATCGGACTTACGCTTGCATGCGTATGCAATCCGCAAGTATTGAACAGGGGATACGCCATGGCCGAGGTCCAGCTTCGCAACATTTCTAAGCGTTGGGGTGATTTTATTGGCGTTGCCAATTTCGACCTGACAATTGCTGATCGTGAGTTTCTCGTTCTGCTTGGGCCATCGGGCTGCGGCAAGACAACGACGATGCGCATGATCGCCGGTCTTGAAGACCCCAGCGCGGGCGATATCCTGATCGACGGCAAGCGCGTCAACGATCTTGATCCGAAAGATCGCGATGTCGCCATGGTGTTCCAAAGCTACGCGCTTTACCCGAACTTGGACGTCTACGAGAACATCCGCTTCCCGCTGAAAGTCCGTAAAATTGACCCCGCCACCCACAATGACGCCGTGATGCGCGCGGCAGAAATGGTTGAGCTTACCGAATTCCTGCACCGACGCCCCTCCGAATTGTCCGGTGGCCAGCGCCAGCGCGTTGCCTTAGCCCGCGCAATCGTGCGCCAGCCCAACGTCTTTTTGATGGATGAACCGCTCTCGAACCTGGACGCAAAATTACGTGTCTCGACGCGCGCGCAGATCAAAAATCTCAGCCACGAATTGAAGGTCACAACCGTCTACGTGACGCACGATCAGATTGAAGCTATGACGCTTGCCGACCGCGTCGTTGTCATGTCGCGCGGCATCGTGCAGCAGCTCGGCACCCCGACCGATATCTACGACAAACCCGCCAATACCTTCGTCGCAAGCTTCATCGGCAATCCGGCAATGAACCTGATGGAAGGCAGCCTTACGAACGGCGTTTTTGAAGGCAAAAACGTCCGCATCGAAGGTCTGCCGACACATCACAATGGCCCTATCACGCTCGGCTACCGTGCCGAAGACGCAGGGCTTGCTGACACAGGGGCCATAAGCGCGCCGATCTATTCGCTCGAACTTCTGGGCGATGCGACGATGGTCACTGTCAAAGCGGGCGGCGCGATGGTTTCGGTCAAAGCGCATAAGGACTACCGCGCCGAAATTGGCGATCCGGTGAGCGCTGATATTCCGGCAAGCATCTGCCACCTCTTCGACGCCACATCCGGCGAGCGGTTCGAATAAAGCACGAAGCGCATCCCCGATGCGCTGGCGCGACGGGCTTTGCCGTCTGTGGCGCTGATCGACCTCTGCATTTCTAAGGACGCCTCATGACCCACGACGCCAAATCCGCCGAAACCCTTGCCGCAGTGCGCCGCATGGAAGACGGCCTCGCCGCTGGCGAAAACGACATGACGCAGTACTTCCACGAGGACTTCCTGTGGCGTGGCAATCAGGGGAGCGGCACCAAAGAAGGCGTCGACGCTTTCCGGAAAAACTGGCAACTCCCTATTCGCGCAGCCTTCACCGACCGCGACTACAAGACCGAAAAGTTCATGGCTGACGGTGAATGGGCCGCCTGTTTCGGCCATATTGAAGCCACGCATTCCGGCACCTTTATGGGCATTCCTGCGACCGGCAAGCGCGTCAAGATCCCTTACATGGATTTCTGGCGAGTCGAAGACGGCCGCATCGTCGACAATCCCGTGTCAGTCGATTTCGCAAGCGTTCTTATGCAGTTAGGCCACGACGTCTTTGATGGGGAAGGCTGGGAGCATTACGATAGCGGCGACAAAACACCGCCAACACCAGAACATTGATCCAAAGTCAGGACAAAGCGCATGACCATCACCCACCTCAAATCCGGCAAGCCTGAAAGCGAACGGGCCGAAGATGACGCACGCGTCCGCGCTGTCGTCGAGACGACGCTGAAAGACATCGAAACGCGCGGTGACGCCGCCATTCGCGACCTGTCTTCCAAATTTGACCGATATGAACCGCCAAGCTTCCGCCTCACACAATCCGAAATTGACGCGGCCATGCAAAGGGTCAGCGCGCGCGATATGGACGACATCAAATTCGCCCAAACGCAAATCCGCACCTTTGCCGAAGCCCAACGCGCCTCGATGACCGACATCGAAATTGAAACGCTCCCCGGCGTGATTTTGGGGCACAAAAACATCCCCGTGCAATCCGTTGGCTGCTACGTCCCCGGCGGCAAATTCCCGATGGTGGCCTCGGCCCACATGTCCGTGCTGACCGCGTCCGTCGCCGGCGTGCCCCGCATCGTCGCCTCGGCCCCGCCGCAAAAAGGCGAGCCGCACCCGGCCATCGTCGCGGCCATGCATATGGGCGGCGCGCACGAAATATTCGTCCTTGGAGGCATGCAAGCCGTCGGCGCCATGGCGATTGGCACTGAAACAATAGATCCCGTCCACATGCTCGTCGGTCCCGGCAACGTCTTCGTCGCCGAAGCCAAACGCCAGCTTTACGGCAGCGTCGGCATCGACCTTTTTGCAGGCCCCACCGAAACCATGGTGATCGCCGACACCACCGTCGACGCCGAGCTTTGTGCCACCGATCTTCTCGGCCAGGCCGAGCACGGCTACAATTCTCCCGCCGTTTTGCTCACCAATTCCCGAAAACTCGCAATCGAAACACTTGCGGAAATCGACCGCATCCTCGCGATCCTACCCACAGCGGAAACAGCGCGCACCTCGTGGAACGACTACGGCGAGGTGATCGTCTGCGACACCTACGACGAGATGCTGGTCGTCGCCAATGACATTGCCTCGGAACACGTGCAGATCATGACCGACCGCGATGATTGGTTCCTCGAACACATGCACAGCTACGGTGCATTGTTCCTCGGCCCCCGCACCAATGTCGCCAACGGCGACAAAGTCATCGGCACGAACCACACTCTGCCAACCAAAAAGGCGGGCCGCTACACGGGCGGTCTGTGGGTCGGTAAATTCCTGAAAACACATAGTTATCAGCGCATCACTACAGACGAGGCCGCCACAATGATCGGCGAATATGGCTCGCGTCTTTGTATGCTTGAAGGGTTTGTGGGCCACGCCGAACAATGCAACATTCGCGTGCGGCGGTACGGCGGCAAGAACGTCGCCTACGGGACCGCAGCCGAGTAGAAACATGGCAAAACGCAAACCCGGAACTTACACAGGACTGGAGGATTTGGGCCGGGTACGGCTCTCGCCGCACTTCTTCATGCGCGATTTTCTCTATTCCGAGATCGGTAATTTCTACGGCAAACCCAATATCCCCGAAGACCCGGACCTTGCGATTGCAGCGGGCACCAAACTCTGCGCCGAAATTCTCGACCCGCTGTGCGAGACCTTCGGTCCGGTACACATCAGGTCGTCCTACCGCTCGCCTGACCTCAACCACTTTGGCGCGACAGATGTGAAACCACAGAAGTGTTCGCGCAACGAACTGAACTATGCCGGCCACATCTGGGACCGGCGCGATGCGGCGGGGCGCATGGGCGCCACTGCCTGCATCGCCGTTCCATGGTTCGCCGATCAGTTTGGGAGGGGCCGTGACTGGTGCGACCTCGCATGGTGGATCCACGACCATCTCGACTACCACCAGTTATATTTCTTCCCGAAACTCGCGGCCTTCAATGTGACATGGCGCGAAGCGCCCGAGCGCTCTATCCTGAGTTACGTGGCCCCGAAGGGAAAGCTATACGCCGACGGAAAAATACCGCCCGAGGACGCGGCAACCCGAAAACCACGCTACGCCGACTTCCCGCCGCTTCGCGGCATCGCATACCCAAAGGCCTCGATGTGACCCTACCCAAAACACCTTCCTTCCGCCTTGATGGCAAGCGCGCGCTGGTCGCCGGGGCTTCATCCGGTATCGGCACAGGCTGCGCCGTTGCCCTCGCCGAAGCCGGGGCCCACGTCACGCTTGCTGCCCGCCGCGAAGCGCCGCTTCAGGCGCTCGCTGACAAGATGGGCGCGGAAGGTTTCAGCGTCGATATCCTGCCGCTGGATGTGGCCGACATCGCCGCGACGGATACGGCCCTATCTGCCAACGGAGCCTTCGACATCCTTGTGAATTCCGCCGGTCTTGCCCGTCATACGCCCGCTCTTGATACAACGCCGCAAGACTACGACGCCGTGTCGGACCTGAACGTCAAAGGCGCTTATTTCCTAACACGCGCCGTCGCGCGCGGTCTTGTCGAGGCGCAAAAACCCGGCAGCCTGATCAACATCTCCAGCCAGATGGCGCATGTCGGCGGCATCGATCGCGCGGTTTATTGCGCCACAAAACACGCCGTCGAAGGCTTCACCAAATCCATGGCGATCGAATGGGGCAAGCGTGGCATTCGCGTCAACACCATCTGCCCGACCTTCATCCGGACCCCTCTTACCGAACAAACCTTCGACAACCCCGAGCGCGTCGCGTGGATCGAAGAAAAGATCAAACTGGGCCGCATAGGCGAAGTCAGTGATATCATGGGCGCGGTCACTTACCTCGCGTCTGAAGCATCCTCGCTTGTTACCGGAACCTCGCTTTTAATCGACGGGGGCTGGACCGCAGACTGATGGCACAGGGCAAAATCACCTCCCTTGATGTGGCGCGCCTTGCAGGCGTCAGCCAATCCGCCGTCAGCCGTGTCTTCACGCCGGGCGCCTCGGCAAGTCCGACCACAGCCGCCAAAGTCAAGAAAGCCGCGCTGGAACTCGGCTATCGTCCCAACCCCATCGCACGCGCCATGATCACCGGCAAAAGCCGCATTATCGGCCTGTTGGTCGCCTACCTCGACAATCAGTTTTACCCGGTTGCACTTGAACGCCTCTCTGCCGCTTTGCAGGAACGCGGCTACCATATCCTTGTTTTCATGGCGAAAAACTCAACCGATGGCGTTGAAGAGATCGTGCAGGAACTTCTTGACTATCAAGTCGACGGTATCGTCGCCGCCAGCGTCGCGGTAAACGGAGATCTTGCCGAGCGCTGCGCAGATGCAGGCATTCCGGTGGTCCTTTTCAACCGGGGACAAGACGGCTCGGGGTTGTCCACAGTCACCTCCGCCAACTTCGATGGAGGCCGCAAGGTCGCCGATTTCCTTGCCGCAGGTGGCCATAAACGCGTCGCCCACATCGCAGGCTGGTCCGGGTCCTCCACAGGTCGCGACCGTCAACGCGGGCTGATCGAAGGCCTTGCCGCCCACGGATCGGAACCCACGCATCTCATCGACGGCATGTACAATCGCGACACCGCCGCCGAAGCGGCGCGCCAGCTTATGACGCTACCCGAACCGCCCGATGCAATCTTTGTCGGCAACGATCACATGGCATTTGCCGTCATGGATGCGATCCGCAGCGACCTTGGCCTGTCCATTCCCGGTGACGTTTCAATCGTCGGCTACGATGATGTGCCGCTTGCATCGTGGGGGGCTTACGACCTCACAACCGTGCGCCAACCGGTCAATCGTATGGTCGACGCCACCATCGAAACGCTTCTGGGCGAAATTGATTCCGTCGACCGCCCCGGACAGAAAACCGAAATCGAAGGACCGCTCATCGTGCGCGGCTCGGCCCGAAAACCCACAGGATGGACGCGATGAAAGGCTTCTCGAACCGCTGGAAAGATTTTCCAGACTACATCATCGGCATCACCAAAGAGATCTGGGAAGACCGCGGCATTGCCACGCTTCACGACTACTATGCCAAAGACATCCCCGTGCGTTCGCCCATGGGTGTTCAGCGCGGCAACCAGGCCGTCATCGCCTCGACCATGGCGACAATTAACGAATTTCCCGACCGCGAATTATTGGGCGAAGACGTCATCTATTCCGACGACCCCGAGCACGGGCTTTTGTCCTCGCACCGCCTGCTGACCAAAGCCACCCACACCCGCGACGGCCAATTCGGAGCCGCCACCGGCAAACACTGGGTCGTCCGCGTCATCGCCGACTGTGCGGCAAAAAACGACACAATCTACGATGAATGGCTGGTGCGCGACTACGGCGGAATGGTCCGTCAAATGGGCATGGACCCGCGCGATTACTCTGCCCAAATCATCGAAAGCGAGGGTGGCGCAGACAAAGCGAGCAAACCCTTCACTCTGGATTCCGACATCGAGGGTGACTATAAAGGTCGCGGCAATGCAAACGAATGGGGCGCAAAATACGCCGCAACGTTGAGCCGCATTATGGACCACGATTTCAACCACATCGTGAACGACTACGACCGCGCCGCCATCGGCGAATACGCGGGCGCACAAACCGCCATTGGCCGTGACGAGATGGTGAAGTTCTGGGTTGGCCTCAGATCATCTTTCCCCTCGGCCACTTTCACCATCAACCACCAGATCGGCATGGACGGCGATATGCTTAGCCCGCGCGCGGCGATCCGTTGGTCGCTTGACGGCATTCACGACGGCTGGGGCACATTTGGCAAACCCACCGGCGCACACGTCCACGTCTTCGGCATGTCCCACGCAGAATTCGGCCCCTGGGGCCTGCGTCGCGAATTCACGCTTTACGATGAGATCGCGATCTGGAAGCAGATCCTGATGGCCCAAGGCTGATGGATAACCACGTGGCACATATGTTCACCGAAGCTGAAGTCGAAGAAATGCTTGGCCCCCGCATGCGCAAAGTGGCCCACGAAACCGATCAGCTCCCCGCCCAACTCGCCGACAAGGAAAACTTGATATGACTGCGCAAATTGTCCGTTACGGCGAACTTCAACCGTGCAAAACTGCCTTCATCGACGCCCATACGCCGGGCTCGAACCAGAAGGAAAACTTCACAATCATCGGCGGCGGCGTGTCGGAAAGCCCGGATCAACACGTCCACATCGCTGACCCCATCGGCTTCAATATCGGCGCGGCGGGGCAACCGCCAAAATGCCGAAACTCGCTCCACTCCCACCGCACCGCAGAAGTCTTCTTCGTCGCCAAAGGGCGCTGGCGGTTCTTCTGGGGGCGCTGGGGCAATGCGGGCGAAGTAACACTGGAAGAGGGTGACATCATAAACATCCCGACCGGCATTTTTCGCGGCTTTGAAAACATCGGTACCGACTACGGAATGATCATGGCGATCCTTGGCGGTGACGACGCCGGCGGAGGGGTCATCTGGGCGCCGCAAGTCATCACCGACGCTGCCGACCACGGCCTGGTCTTGTCCGAAAAGGGCAAACTCTACGACACCAAGAAAGGCCAAAGCCTGCCCGCCGGCGTGCAGCCCATGCCACTTCTAAGCGACGCGGAACTGGCCGCCTTCCCTGAGCCGACAACTCTCGATGTCGTGCCGCACTACGTCGCGCGCTATTGGGACATGATGGCTCTGGCGGACAAGCAACCTGCGAAAGTCATTGGCGAAAACGCGATGCTGCGCGACAAGCCCGGCTTCGAAGTCGAGTTCCTCACACGCGGGTCCCTCCCTGACGCGCCATACAAAGTCGCGACCAACGAGGTCCTGATGCCCGTACGCGGCCATTGGCGCGCCGATGTTAATGGGGACACCAATACCCTCGCTCCCGGCGATACCTGCCTTGTGAAGCCTGGCGCAAATCTCCATCTCGCCCCGTCGATGACGGGGGAAGCCAGCCTTTATCGCATCCGATCCACCACCGATGCTGCGGGCCTTACATGGAGACCCTAGTCTTCAACCTTCGCCACTACGCTCGGTCAAACAGACCAATCCTTTTCGCGAGTATCCCGCACTTTGACAGCAAAACGTAAGCAAACCCTGAACATAAAGAACGCCAGCACCGACGCGATACCGACGTTAAACCGACGTTGCACCGACATAGCCAAATTGACCCGGAGAACTGCCCCATGACCATCCTGTCCACCCACGTCGGAAGCCTTCCACGCAGCCAGGACGTCGTCGATCAAATCTTCGCCCGTGAACGCAAAGAACCTTACGATTACGCTACCTTCGACAAAGTTATGGCCGACCACGTCGACATGCTTGTTCGCCGCCAGAAAGAGGCCGGCATCGACATCGTCAGCGACGGCGAAACCTCGAAAATTTCCTACGCAACATACGTCAAAGACCGCTACACCGGCTTCGACGGCGACAGTCCCAGAAACGCCCCCGCAGACTTAAAACTGTATCCAACTTATCTCAAACGCCTCGCAAATGACGGCGGCACACCCAAGTACGCGCGCCCCATGTGCGTGGGCGAAGTCACGTCAAAAGGGCAAGGTGAGTTGGACAAAGACATCGCCAATCTGAAAGGCGCGATGGCCACCCACGGTGTCGATCGTGGCTTTATGAACGCCGCGTCTCCAGGCGTTATCTCCCTGTTTTTGCAAAACGATTACTACAAGACGCGTGAGGCCTATCTTGCGGCCCTCGCCGAAGCGATGAAGGCCGAATACGAAACCATCGTCGCCTCGGGGCTTGATTTGCAACTTGACTGCCCCGACCTCGCGCTCTCGCGACATATGTTGTTTACCGATTTGTCGGATGATGAGTTTGTGAAAATCGCTCAGTCCCATGTCGAGGCACTCAATCACGCGCTTTCCGACGTGCCTGCGGAAAAAGTGCGCATCCATATCTGCTGGGGAAATTACGAGGGCCCTCACGTCTGCGATATCGACATGGCAAAAATGTTCGACACACTGATGTCCGCCAAGGCACGTTACGTGTTGTTCGAAACCTCCAACCCGCGCCACGGCCACGAATGGACCGTCTTTCGCGACCGTAAATCCGACATTCCGGACGACAAAATCCTCGTCCCCGGCGTTGTCGACACCACAACAAATTTCGTGGAACACCCGGAACTTGTCCGTCAACGCATTGAACGGTTTACAGAAATCGTCGGTTCTGACCGCGTGATCGCCGGATCAGATTGCGGCTTTGGCACATTCGCAGGCTTTGGCGCTGTTGATCCTGAAATTGCATGGGCCAAGCTGACCAGCCTGGCCACGGGCGCCAAATCGTCCGGATGAAACCGCTTGTCCTGATCCCGGGTTTCATGTGTGACGACCGCCTTTTCGAACCTCAAATCAGAGCGTTAAGCGAATTGAGCGCGATCACGGTTGCGATTCCTAAGGAGAAGATAATCCACGATATGGCGGCGGAAATCCTCGCCCAAACATCGGGGCAGTTCGCGCTCGGCGGCCTTTCCATGGGCGGCATCATCGCGCTTGAAATCTTGCGTCAGGCTCCGGACCGTATTACCCACCTGGCCCTCATGGACACGACGCCATTGGCGGATGCGCCTGCAAACTACGACATCCGCACGCGTCAGATTGCCGATGTCCACGCGGGTCGCCTCGGGACAATCATGCGCGACGAATTGAAGCCCGCCTATCTTGTCGAAAGCCCCCGTAAAAAAGGGATCCTCGACACCTGCATGGACATGGCGCGAAGCCTTGGCACAGACATTTTTGAAGCTCAGTCCCTTGCGCTGCGCGATCGTCCCGATCTGCAAAGCGCCCTTGCGCGTGCACCGGCGAAAACGCTGATCCTTTACGGCGCAAGGGACCGCCTTTGTACGCCCGAACGTCACCACCTGATGCATCGCCTCGCCCCGCACGCGCGGCTTGTGAAAATCGCCGACGCGGGCCACATGCCAACCCTCGAACGCCCTGAGGAAACGACACGCGCTCTTCAGGACTGGCTTGCCTGACGGGTCAAAATGTCGCTTTCAGGATAGTATTGGACAGAAATGTCTAGTCTTGGTGACTGGTCCCCTCTTAGGCTCATCTCAAATGCGCGCAAAGGGAGGGGCACCCTATGAAATCTCACTACCGTGTCGTGGTCATTGGCGGCGGTGTCGTCGGCAGCTCGGTCCTGTATCACCTTGCCAAACTTGGCTGGACCGATGTTGTCATGTTGGAACGCGAGGTCCTGACGGCGGGGTCAAGCTGGCATGCGGCGGGCGGGTTTCACGCTCTTAATGCTGATCCCAACATGGCTGCACTGCAAGCCTACACCATTGATCTTCTTGAAGAAATACAAGAGGAATCCGGGCAGGATATTGGCCTGCACATGACTGGCGGCCTTACCATGGCCGGCACGCCCGAACGCTGGGAATGGCTCCAATCTGCGTATCGTGTGTTCCAATCGATCGGGATCGAAGATTGCCGCCTCGTCACGCCCAAAGAGGCGGGAGAGCTTTGCCCGATCATGTCCACCGAGGGCCTGTTGGGGGGCATGTGGGCCGACCGCGAGGGGTATCTAGACACCACCGGCACGGTCCACGCCTATGCCGGCGCCGCTCGCAAACGTGGTGCGCAATACTTTGAGCACACCAAAGTCGAAGAGTTGATCCAGACTGCCGATGGCTGGAAAGTGGTCACCGACAAAGGCACAATTACCTGCGAACACGTGGTAAATGCCGCCGGTCTTTGGGCCAAACAAGTTGGACGCATGGCTGGGGTAGAACTGCCCGTTTCGCCCTTAAAGCACCACTACCTTATTTCCGACACCATCCCTGAGTTGGAAAAACTCGACTTTGAAGTCCCGATGACCGTCGACCTCGAGGGCTTCACTTACCTGCGCCAAGACCAAAAAGGTGTCCTGCTCGGCATTTACGAGGTCGACCACGAACACTGGGCGATGGATGGCGCGCCGTGGGATTATGGTATGGAATTGTTCCAGGAACAGACCGACCGTATCGAAAAGGAACTCATCTTTGGCTTCGAACGTTACCCCTGCCTGCAAGAAGTTGGCGTCAAAACATGGGTTAACGGCGCCTTCACTTTCTCCCCTGACGGTAATCCTCTTGTCGGTCCCGTGCCCGGCAAGCGTGGTTATTGGACAGCCTGCGCGGTCATGGCGGGCTTCCTTCAAGGTGGCGGCGTCGGCAAATCGCTTGCCGAATGGATGATCCACGGCGAACCCGAAGCAGACGTCTACGCCATGGATGTCGCCCGCTATGGTCCGTGGGCCGCAAACAAAGAATACATCCGCCAAACGACCGGGCAGTTCTATTCCCGCCGCTTCGTTATGACTTATCCGAACGAACAGCTTCCCGCGGGGCGCCCGCTGAAAATGGCGCCCGCCCACGATGCCATGACGGCCGCCGGTTGCCGATGGGGTGTCAACTGGGACCTCGAAGTGCCACTCTATTTTGCACCCAATGAAGACTTCGTTGAGAGCCACACGCTAAAAAGATCAAATACCTTCGATATTGTTGCTGCGGAATGCAAAAACGCGCGCGAAAACGTCGGAATGGTCGACATTACCGGTTTCAGCCGCTTCGAGGTCTCGGGTCCCAACGCGCTGAGCTGGCTCGACAAGATCATGGCCTCCAGACTGCCCGCGCCGGGACGCGCGCGTCTTGCCCCGATGCTTGCCGAGAACGGCCGCCTGAAGGGCGATCTGACGGTCTTCAACTGGGGGGATGGCACGTGGTGGATTATGGGCTCGTACTACTTGCGTGCCTGGCACATGCGATGGTTCGATGACCACATGGAAAGCGGCGTGTCTGTCCGCGATCTCGGAGAAGAAATCTGTGGCTTTGGCCTTACTGGACCAAACTCTCGCAAAGTCATCGAAAAGCTCTGCCACCAAGATATCGCGGCGCTGCCGTTCATGGGGTGTGGCCACTTTGATGTTGGCATAATTCAAGCCCGCGTCGCGCGGATATCCGTCGCAGGAGAGCTTGGCTATGAGATCAACTGCCGCTATGGAGACCACGCCAAACTGCGCCGTATGCTGTTGGAATCAGGCGAAGACATTGGCCTTCAAGAGTACGGCTTCAATGCCATGCTATCGCTGCGCCTTGAGAAATCGTTCGGCATTTGGTCGGCGGAATTTACCCAAGGCTACACGCCCGGTATGACTGGAATGGACCGCTGGATCGCATGGGACAAAGGCGATTTTTTGGGCAAGAGGGCTGCCATCGCCGAACGTGACGGAAACGGTCCAGCCCAGACGCTTGTGACGCTTGAAGTCGACGCTGACGATGCCGACGCAAGCGGCTATGAACCCATCTGGAACGGCGAAGAAAAGGTGGGTTTCGTCACCTCCGGCGGCTATGGACATACGGTGCAAAAGTCGCTCGCAATGGCGCTTGTGAATTCCGATATCGCCAAACAGGGTCAGGTGCTTTCCGTTCATGTCGTCGGACGCGAGCGCCCCGCGCGGATCATCGATGCGTCGCCCTACGATCCGACCGGAAAAGCGATGCGCGGATGATCGAAACTGCGCCCGGAGGCCACTTTTTCGCCGCCCAGAAAACTATGTCGCGCCATCAAACAGAGTTTTATCAACCTTTTGCTGCCGATTGGTCGAATTTCGACGCATGGATCGAAAAGGGAAGCGTTGACGCCACCACCCGCGCCACCGCCATCTGGCAACGCATCTTGCACGAAGAAAAGGGCCCGGAAATTGACGACGCCCGCAAAGGTGCTCTCGACGACTACATCCGCAAAGCCACCGCTGCGGACGGCGCGGAACCGGTCAGCTAAAATGGCACACTTCATCCCGCTGCACCGCGACGATCCGTCGAAAGCCCCGCTTGTCGGGAATATCAAAGTCACGCGCCAGGACTGGCTGAATGTCGCCAAGGACATCCTGATTTCGGACGGCATCGAGCAGGTCAAAATCCTGCCCATGAGCGATCGCCTTGGCGTGTCGCGTTCATCCTTTTACTGGTACTTCAAAACCAGGCAAGACCTTCTCGACGCGCTTCTCGATCACTGGGAAAAAACCAATACAGCCGCCCTTGTCGCCAAAGCGCAGGCGCCGTCACGCACCATTACACAAGCCGTCAATCAGGTCTTCCACTGCGTTGTAAATCCAAATATATTCTCGATCCCTTTCGATTTTGCGGTTCGGGACTGGGCCCGCCGATCCGATAAGGTCCGCGCCGTCCTGCACGCCTCAGAAGACACCCGAATCGCCGCGATCCAAGCTATGTTCCAACGCTACGAATACACCGAAATCGAAGCCCTTACGCGCGCGCGCATTCTCTACTACATGCAAAACGGCTACAATGACGCCGACCTCCAGGAACCGCTTGAAACTCGGATGAAAATGGTGCCGCATTACCTGTATGGCTTTACTGGCCAGCACGCCGCAGACGACGAAATCAAAGACTTCCGCGCCTATTGCCAGGCCGTTCAAACCGGAGACACCCCATGACCCAACCCATTGACGCAATCATCATCGGCACCGGAGTGATCGGCACCGCAACCGCTTTCGAAATGTCCAAGGCGGGCTACAAAACACTCTCGCTTGATCGCAACACTCAGATCGGCCACGGCTCGACCGCCGGGTCCTGCGCGATCATTCGAATGCATTATTCGACCTTCGACGGCACCGCTTTCGCCTGGGAGGGCTATCACTACTGGCGCGACTGGAAATCCTACCTTGGTCTGCCTGACGGCGAAGAACTGGCGCAATTCAAGGAGTGCGGTTGCCTCGTTATGAAAACGACAGGTAACAACCAGCTCGAAAAGCACAAAGAAAATTCCGCCGCGCTCGACTGCCCCCATGAGGATTGGGGCCCCGAACAAGTGGCTGCAAAACTTCCGGTCTACACGCTCGACAGTTTTTCGCCCGCCAAGCGCCAGGACGATCCAAATTTTGGTGAACCCAACGGATCCACCCTGCGCGGCGGCGTCTACTGGCCCCACGCAGGGTACGTGACCGACCCGGCGCTCTCGTCGCAAAACCTTGCATCCGCCGCCAAACTGCATGGTGCAGAGTTCCGGATGGGCGTTGAGGTTGTTGAAATCATGCAGGAAAATGGCCGGGTTAAAGGCGTACGCCTTGCCGACGGCGAAGAAATCCACGCGCCCATAGTGATCAACGTGGCGGGCCCCGGCTCGGCCATCATCAACGAAATGGCCGGCGTCACGGGGGAAATGACCATCCAAACCCGGCCCTTGCGGCAGGAAGTCGTCCATGTCCCATCCCCCGAGGGCTTCGACTTTGAGGAAAACGGCACCATCGTTTCGGACAGTGATATCGCGCTCTATTGTCGACCCGAGCGCGGCAACCACATCCTCATTGGCTCTGAAGACCCTGAATGTGATCCCCATTATTGGACCGAAAACGATACGGACTACGATCGCAACTTCACCGATCAATGGACAACCCAGGCGCTCCGCTATGGCCAGCGTGTCCCAACCTTGGGCATCCCGTCGAAAATGCGTGGCGTCGTCGACCTTTACGACGCCTCAACCGACTGGATCCCAATCTACGACAAGACGTCTATCGCGGGCTACTACATGGCCTGCGGCACCAGCGGCAACCAATACAAAAACGCCCCCATCGCGGGTAAAATGATGGCCGCGCTCGTTGCCTATTGCGAGGCGGGAAACGACCACGATACCAATCCGCTGACCTTCCGCCTCCCTTACATCGGTAAGGACATTAACGTCGGCTTTTATTCCCGCAAACGCGAGATCAACCAGGAATCGAGCTTTTCGGTTCTGGGGTAGGGACCCCGCGTCTCATCTAAGGCCGCCGGTCCTCCTCGGCAGCCTTAGATGAGGCTAAGTCAAAGAAATCTCAGGCAATCCCGACGTCGCCCCCTCAATGTAGGCAAATCCGTTGCCCCCCAAAGTCATGCGCCTGTCGTTCACTTCGGCCGCCATCGACAGACCAACGCTCACATCCCCAGTCACAGTCAAAACCAAACGCTCGACCGACAAGTTAAACACACAGGTCACTGTACGGTCCCCATCAATCCGATGTAGCGCCAAGACCGGCTCGCCCACGTCCACAAACTCTGTCCGCCCACGCAGCAGGGGCGCACTGGCCCGCCGATACGCCAAAACCGCTCGGTAGTGCGCCAACACGGATCCTTCGGCCTGGCCCGACACCGCCCGCGCCCACTGAGGCGCCTTCACAGGCAACCAGGGAACGCCGTCCGTAAACCCGCCGTAGGGCGCCTGGGCGTCCCAGACCATCGGTGTGCGACACCCGTCGCGGCCCTTTACTTCGGGCCAAAATCGTAAGCCCGGCGGGTCGGTCAGCTCGTGATATTCCATCTCCGTCTGCTCAAGACCCAATTCCTCGCCCTGATAAATCCCGATCGTCCCTTCAAATGACGCCAAAAGCGCAATCGATAATTTCGCGAGCGTATCTATATCAACACCATGCTTTGCCCACCGCGTCACGTGCCGCTCAACGTCGTGGTTCGAAAATGACCACATCGGCCAACCGTCCGAGGCCCCCTCAAAAAACGCCATCTGCGTTGTGCGAAAATGCGCAGCCGTAAAGGTCGGCCCCAAAAGGTCGAACGAATAGGCCATCTGCAAACGATCCGCCCCTTGCGTGTACTCGGCCATTACCTGCATGGACCGCTGCGACTCGCCCACTTCGCCAACCATTGCCCGCGCTTCATACTGATCGGTTAACGCGCGAAGTCGCTGCAAAAAAGCGATATTCTCAGGCTGTGTCTTGTCATAAAGATGCTCCTGCATCTCATAGGTCTCGTTGCCCAAGGCGTTCGCGCCGGTGGGCCGCGCCGGATTATCGCGCAGCTGCGCATCATGGAAATAGTAGTTAACGGTATCCAGACGGAACCCATCCACACCGCGTTCCAGCCAGAAGCGCATTGTCTCCAGCAGGAAATCCTGAACCTCTGGACAGTGCAGGTTAAAATCCGGTTGCTCGGACAAGAAGTTGTGCATGTAATATTGCCGACGGCGCGGCTCGAACGTCCATGCGGGCCCGCCAAAGTGTGATAGCCAGTTCGTCGGAGCCGTTCCGTCCGACTTTGGATCCGCCCAGACATACCAATCCGCTTTATCATTCTTGCGGGAGGTCCTGCTTTCGACAAAAAATGGGTGCTTGGCCGAAGAATGTGACAGCACCTGATCCAAAATTACCTTCAGCCCCAGATCATGCGCCCGTGCAATCAACGCATCAAAATCCGCCAAATCCCCAAAAAGCGGATCAATGTCTGTATAATTTGAAACATCATACCCCATGTCCGCCATCGGAGACGTAAAGATCGGGCTCACCCAGATTGCATCCGCGCCGAGAGTGGCCACATGATCAAGGCGTCGGGTGATCCCCTTCAGGTCGCCGACCCCGTCACCGTCATCATCCTGAAACGATCGTGGATAGATCTGATAGACCACCGCTCCACGCCACCATTCCTGATCCAAACCCGCGTCCTCCTACACCCAGACGCCGATTTCAGGCATCTGCAATTTTCTTCACTATTCGCGCGGTGCCCGGCGCGCACAACTCGAAAAGGATAGACGCAAAAGAAAACGCGCCCCGAACCCTCGACACAAGTTCGCGCGCGCAGCGTCTGCGTCGCCTCTTAAGCGGATGAGGGAAGGGTAAACCGCGCGACCGCCCGCTCCGACGCAATACCGACGCAGGACAATCGCCATTTAAGACAAAAGTCGCGCGGTGGTCGTTAACGCTTCTGGAGAAACCCTTAAGTCCAAAATGGCTGGTGTCCCAGCCGCTCGCGCTGCGGCGAAAGCCTCTGGGAAGTCTTCGGTTTTTTCGATCGTCGCTCCAAACGCGCCATAGCTGCGCGCAAGGGCGGCAAAGTCCGGGTTCACCATGGTCGTGCCGGACACGCGGCCTGGATAATGCTTCTCCTGATGCATGCGAATTGTGCCGTATATCCCATTGTTATGAATAAGGATAACGACGTTGGCACAATACTGGCAAGCGGTCCCAAACTCTTGGGAAACCATCTGAAAGCACCCATCGCCCGCAAAGCAAACCACGTCGCGATCCGGATGCCTCAGCTTTGCGGCAACGGCCGCCGGAAGCCCGTATCCCATCGATCCGGACGTCGGCGCAAGCTGCGTGCGCCATCCCCGGAACATGTAATATCGATGCACCCAACCGGCATAATTCCCCGCCCCATTGGTGATAATCGCGCCGTCATCCAGCGTTTCGTTAAGGTGGCGGACGATGCGTTCCATTTGCACCGGTCCAGGTGTCGTAACAGGTTGCTTCCAATCAATAAAAGCGTTTCGTAAAGCCTCAATATCCACAGCACGTCCAACCTGTGATATTGCCTTAGCTGTGCTCGCCAATTGCTTGATAACAGTCGAAGATTTTGCTCCAATAGCATGCGCCGGCCAATACACCCGCCCCAACTCATCTGGGTCGCTATGCACATGCGTCAGCCTCTGTGTCGGCATCGGCGCATCAATCAAAGTGTATCCGCCTGTCGTCATCTCCCCAAGCCGCGCGCCCAGCACAACCAGTTGGTCCGCCGCACGAACACGCGCCGCAAGGGTCGGACTTATGGCAATACCAACGTCTCCGGCATAGTTCGGATGGCGGTTGTCGATGTAGTCCTGACAGCGAAAAGACGTCCCGACAGGCACCTGCATCGCCTCGGCAAAGTTCCCCAAGGCCACGCGAGCCTCCGCGTCCCAACCGCCTCCGCCGACAATAAGAAATGGTTTAGAGGAGCCCTGCAAATCTCTGATAATACGATGAATATCGGCAGTTGACGCGCCCTGTCCGACGGCTTCTGCTTTTGGCAAAACGTCCACCGCGCAGGGGGCCGAAAGCACGTCTTCCGGCAAAGCGAGAACCACCGGACCGGGCCGCCCTGACATCGCGGTATGAAATGCACGGCTGACATATTCGGGGATGCGGTCTGTGCGATCGATCTCGGCAACCCATTTGGCCAAGGGTCCAAACATCGCCCGATAGTCGACCTCCTGAAATGCCTCGCGGTCGCGCTGATCGCTCGCGACTTGGCCGACAAACAATACCATCGGCGTCGAGTCTTGGAACGCAATATGCACCCCCGCTGCTGCGTTGGTGGCCCCCGGACCCCTTGTGACAAAGGCCACACCCGGCCTGCCGGTCAATTTTCCGTCGGCCTCTGCCATCATCGCCGAGCCGCCTTCTTGCCGGTTCACGACCACGTCAATCTCGCTGTCGTACAACCCGTCCAACGCTGCCAGAAAACTTTCGCCCGGCACGCAAAAAACGCGCTCAACGCCCTGCTGCGTCAAGGCCTCGATAAGCACCGATCCGCCGTGCCGGCCACTCGGTTTGGAAATGTGATCTGTCATTTACCCGCCGTTTATTTGTTTGTGCCACTATGCCCGCGCGATTCCCGAAAAACACCCGAATATCGGCGAAAAGAATGAAATTGCCCGCCGCGCGGTCAAAGAGTATGCGGGGTGCATGTCGGATACATCCAAAATGGCCACTCCAAACCCCACGTTTGGGGGACAAGCACGCGCTTTGTGGACGCTTGGCATGCCGCTGGTCGCAAGCCAGTTGGCGCAGGTCGCGATCCAGACGACCGATGTGCTGATGCTTGGCTGGTATGACGTCGTGGCGCTTGCCGCTGTTTCTTTGGCGAGCCCGATCTATTTCACGATTTTTCTCGTTGGCGCAGGATTCGCTATTGGAGTCATGCCATTGGTTGCCCGAGCGGCCGGTACGGAAGATGACAGACAAGTCCGCCGTGTAACACGCATGGGGCTTTGGCTGTCTATTGCCTTCGGCATTGCGGTGATCCCTCTCTTTTTGTTTTTCGAGGCGTTTTTTCTCGCCATCGGGCAGGCGCCGGATGTGAGTGAATTGGGCGGCCTCTACATGGCCTACGCGGGTTTCGGCATCCTTCCCGCGCTGATTGTCATGGTCATGCGCAGTTATCTGTCGGCGCTTGAACTGACGCGCATCGTGCTTTTGGCCACCTTGGCAACGCTCGTTCTGAACATTGCGATAAACTATGCGTTGATCTTTGGGAACTGGGGTGCGCCCGAACTTGGCGTCGTTGGCGCAGCCATCGCTTCTGTCATCGGCCACATCTTGAGCGTTGTGATCCTTGTCGTCTATGCGCTTGTAAAGACGCCGCAACATACGCTTTTCCAGAATTTCCAACGCCCCGATTGGGAGGCGATGTCGCGGGTGTTCCACCTTGGCTGGCCCATTGGCATCACGCTTTTGTCGGAAGTGGGGCTGTTCGCTATCGCTTCTGTTATGATGGGGTGGGTCGGCACGATCGCTCTGGCGGCCCACGGTATCGCGCTTCAGATAGCCTCGATCACGTTCATGATCCACCTCGGCCTCAGTCAGGCTATCACGGTGCGCGCAGGGCGGGCATGGGGGCGCTCGGACGTGGTCATGCTGCGGCTGGCCTGTCAGGCCGCGCTGGTCCTGTCGGCGATTGCGGTCTGTGTTACGATGTTCGTTTTCCTTGTTTTTCCTGAACCTCTAATCGGCGCGTTTATCGACCCGAACGATCCGGATCGCCTCGAAATCCTTGCGGCGGGCGCCGTTTTGTTGGCGCTGGCTGCGCTGTTTCAGGCCGTGGACGCAGGGCAGGTGATGGCTCTTGGGATGCTGCGCGGCGTGCAGGACACCAAAGTTCCGATGATCATGGCGGCCTTCAGCTATTGGGTGGTCGGTGTGCCAACAAGCTACCTTTTGGGGTTCACTTTCGGCCTTGATGGCGTCGGTATCTGGCTTGGACTGTCAGTTGGCCTGGCTGTTGCTGGCATCTTGCTTCAGGCGCGCTTCTGGAGCCGTCACGCCCGCGTCTGAGGCCTAGTCGACGTCAGTGCGTAGCCATTCCATCACGTCGCCGCGTACCGATTGCACACCTGATACGCGCGCCGCGTCGATCATGGCTTTTGCCGAGCGCAGATCGACCCGCCGCAGCAGGTGCTTTACCGGGCCGATTGAGGCCGGGCGCATCGAAAGGGTCCGCAAGCCCATCGCGGCAAAGCACAACGCCTCAATGGGGCGGCCCGCGTCTTCGCCGCAAAAGCTGACAGGTGTGTTGGTTTCCGCGCAGCGCTCAACGATTTGCTCGATAAACGTCAGGTAGCTGACATTGAGCGTGTCATATCGCCGTCGAACGCGCTCGTTTTCACGGTCCGCAGCAAAGAAAAACTGCTTCAGATCATTGCCGCCGATAGAAATGAAGTCAGCCATTTCAAAGAATTGCTTTGGTGCGAACGCAAGGCTGGGCGTCTCAAGCATGGCGCCGACTTCAACCTTTTCAGGCAGGACATGCCCAAGCTTTTTCTCTCGTGCCAGCTCGTTGAAAACATGCTCACGCGCCTGCTTGAACTCGTCAAATTGAGCAACAAACGGGAACATAACCGTCAACGGTCGCCCGTTAGCCGCCCGGATCAACGCTTGCAGTTGCATCCGCATGACGCCCGGTTTGTCCAGCCCGACCCGGATGGCCCGCCAGCCAAGCGCCGGGTTCGGCTCGTCCTCGCGCTTCATATAGGGCAGCACCTTGTCCGATCCGATATCAAGCGTTCGGAAGATCACGCGCTTGCCATTCGCGGCGTCCAAGACCCGCGAGTAAATGGCTGCCAATTCACCGCGCCTTGGGACTTTCGAGCGGATCAGAAACTGCAATTCCGTTCGGAAAAGCCCGACGCCCTCGGCGCCCGAGCTGTCCAGAGACGGCAGGTCGGCGATAAGGCCCGCGTTCATATGCAGCCCAATGACTGAGCCGCATTTTGTTTGCGCGGGCAGGTTTCTAAGCCCGGAATACCGTTCCTGAGCCTTCGCCTGCATCGCGATCTTGTCGCGGAATGCATTCACCACGGTGTCGTCAGGGCGCAGGTGCACAAACCCTTGATCGCCATCGATCATGACGAGATCGCCGTTCAGCGCTTCGGTGGTGATTTTCTCAGCGTGGATGATCAGAGGAATGGCCCAGGCGCGCGCAATAATGGCCGCATGGCTGCCAACCGACCCTTGCTCAAGCACAATGCCTTTAAGGCGGTCGCGACCATAGTCCAAAAGCTCGGCCGGCCCAATGTTGCGGGCCACAAGAATGGCGGCGTCGGGAAGCTCGGCGCCGGTGTCTTTGCCTTGCCCCGTCAGGGTGCGCAAAAGCCTGTTGGAGAGGTCATCAAGATCGTGCAGTCGTTCGCGAAGGTACGCATCCGGCACTTGCGACATCCGCGTGCGCGCGGAAGATTGTTCTTTCTCAACAGAGGCTTCAGCTGAAAGTCCGGCAGCAATGTCTTCCTCCATCCGACGCAGCCAACTGCGCGAATTGGCAAACATCCTATAGGCTTCCATAACCTCGCGCTGATCTTTGTCGGCTGTCTCGTCACTGACAGAACTCAGCATGTCGTCGACTGAAATACGCAATTTATCGACCGCTTCGCGTAGGCGTTTGGTTTCGGCGACCGGGTCATCGGCGATCGGGTTTGAAACGACGACACGCGGTTCATGCAGCCAGACGTATCCCTCTGCGACGCCCTCCTGGCCGACGCCGCCGTGGAACATCGCAGGGAGGGTGTGGCGCGCGCGAAGGGCTTCGCCTTCGCCGACAAACGCGCCAAGTTCGGTCATCTCGGCCAGGACCATGGCGACGACTTCCAGCGCGTAGACTTCATCCTCGAAGAAGACACGGGCCTCTTTCGACTGAACCACCAGAACGCCCAAGCGTTCTCCAAGCCTTTGAATGGGAACGCCGCAGAAGGACGAGTACACTTCCTCACCCGTTTCTGGCATGAACCGGAAACCACGCGTTGACGGCGCATCGGCCGTGTTTACGACTTTGCCCTTGCGCGCCACGCGTCCGACAAGCCCCTCGCCAAGGCGCATCCGCGTCTTGTGGACGGCATCGGGGTTCAGGCCCTCGGTGGCACAAAGCTCAAGGGTATCTTCGTCGCGAAACAGATAGATTGAGCAAACTTCAGTGCGCATCGACGAGCCGATCAGATGCGTAATCCGGTCCAGCCGCGCCTGACCCGCGCTGTCCTCGGCCAACGCCTCACGCAGCCTGCCCAGCAGTTTCCGGCTTTCGCTTTCGGTCGGATCGGCCATTCATCCCGCTTGTTACAAAGGCGCGGCTTCTGCGCGCGACTTAACAACTACACCACACCTGCTGCGAAAGCGAAACGTCTAATGCCCGTCGTTCTCGCCAAGGATGCGGCGCAAAACCGAACTTCGCGAGACCTGACCAATAGAGGCCTGATTGTCGACCACCGCGACCGGCGCACCACCATCGAGAACCGATCTGATCACGTCGGCAATCTCGCCCTCGGCGGGGATCGTCCCGGTTGCGTCGTTCGTTATAGGCTCCATGACATCGCGGGCACACAAAACGCCGAGAGGGTTCATGTGTGCCACGAAGTCCGCCACGTAATCATTCGATGGGTTCGAATAAATCTCGCGTGGCGTCCCCCACTGCACGATGCGACCACCTTCCATAATAGCAATGCGATCGCCGAGTTTGAACGCCTCATCAAGGTCGTGGCTTACGAAGATGATTGTGCGGTTTAACCGCTCCTGAAGCTCCAACAACTCGTCTTGAAGGCGTGTGCGGATCAACGGATCAAGCGCTGAAAACGGCTCGTCCATCAGAAGGATCGGGGCATCCGTCACGAAGGCACGGGCAAGGCCGACGCGTTGTTGCATCCCGCCGGACAGATCACCGACTTTGCGCTCCGCCCAATCCGACAGACCCACCAGCTCGAGCTGTTGATCTACTTTTTCTCGCCGGGCCTTCGGGGGCATACCACCAAACTCAAGCCCAAGCCCCACATTGTCGCGCACGGTGCGCCAAGGAAGCAGACCAAACTGCTGAAAGACCATGGCGATTTTGTTAAGGCGCATGTGACGAAGCGTCTTTGCATCCGCATTTGTGACGTCCACTTGCTCGGTTCCGTCGGCCACCAGAACCCGTCCCCGACACACTGGATTGAGACCGTTCACTGCTCGCAGAAGTGTGGATTTTCCTGAGCCAGACAGCCCCATCAGCACAAGGATTTCACCCGGTTCGACCTGCAGCGAGCAGTCATGAACACCAAGGACCTGCGAGGTGCGGGTCTGGATCTCAGCACGTTCCAAGCCTTGATCCATAAGCGGCAGAGCAGCTTGAGGTGCGCCGCCGAAGACGATGGAAACATTATCAAATGTAACTGCAGCGCTCATGATTTTTCTACCCGTAACATGCGATCCAAAACAATCGCGACAACCACGATTATGAAGCCACTTTCAAAGCCAAGCGACGTATTCACCTGATTGAGCGCCCGCACCACAGGCACACCCAAACCATCCGCGCCAACCAGGGCCGCAATCACCACCATCGACAACGAAAGCATGATTGTTTGGTTTAATCCGGCCATGATCTGCGGGAAAGCGTAGGGCAACTCAACCTTCCAAAGCGTTTGGCGCGGCGTCGCTCCAAAGGCTTGTGCCGCCTCCAGCAGGGGCGCTGGTGTGGTCGAAACGCCAAGATGGGTCAGCCGGATTGGGGCGGGAAGCACGAAGATGACCGTAGCGATCAGGCCCGGCACCATGCCGATGCCAAAAAAGACAATCGCCGGAATCAGGTAGACGAATGTTGGCAGCGTCTGCATCAAATCCAGCACCGGGCGGGCCCATGCGTAAAGCCGGGGCCGGTGGGCCATCGCGATGCCAATTGGCACGCCGACGCCCATGCAGACGACACAGGCTGACAAAACAAGCGTCAGGCTTTCGGTGGTTTCCTCCCAATAGCCTTGGTTCAGGATGAACATGAACCCCAACAAGGTAAGCAGCGCGGGTTTCCAGCTTTTTTGAAGGACGTAAGTTATTGCCATGAATATGAGGATAATGAAAAACGGGTTCGGCGTTTGCAGGACCCAAAGGATCCCGTCGATCATCGCTTCCAGCATGTCAGACAACGCGTCGAAGAACACCGCACCGTTGGCTTGCAGCCAGTCAAAGACCGCCGCCGCAGCCTTTCCGACTGGTATCTTATTTTCTGTTAACCATTCCATTGGACACTGTCCCTCCGATGACTACTTTGGCGCGGACAACGGCATTTGAAAAGACAAGATAAGGCAGGGACACGATGATAGATTTCTTCACGTGGACAACACCGAACGGACGCAAGGTCTCAATTCTGCTCGAGGAACTCGGCATCGACTATGAAGTTCACGGCGTTAATCTTGGGGACGGCGAGCAGAAAAGTCCTGAGTTCCTCGCGCTTTCGCCAAATGGCAAGATCCCGGCCATCCGCGATCGCCAGACGGGGCAGACCGTTATGGAAAGCGGGGCCATCATGCTTTGGCTGGCAGAGAAAGAAGGCCGTTTCCTTGGCGCGCCCGACGATCGGGGCAATGTGTTGGAGTGGCTGATGTGGCAGATGTCCGCGCAGGGGCCGACGCTGGGGCGCATTCATCAGTTTGTGCGGTATGGAAAATCGATTGGCGAGCCCGCCGAGACCTTGTTCCGCGCCGAGGGCGCACGCATCTACGCGGTGCTGAACGACCGGCTAAAGTCGCGCGATTATGTCGCCGGATCGGGGCGTGGCGTTTACACCATTGCTGATATGGCGATCTGGCCGTGGGTTTCGCGCTATGCCTGGCACGAAACCGATTTGCACGATTACCCAGAGGTGCTGAAATGGTACCGCCGGCTCGCAGAGCGGCCGGCGGTCCAGCGCGGATATCAAATTCCGCACTTTGTAAACGATATTCCCGTCCCTTAGAGGCCGAGAACGCCTTTGACTGCAGCCATGCCATCGCCGCCGTCTTTGGCAGTGACGCCATCAAGCCAGCCATCAAGGACCTCTGAGTTGGCTGTGAGCCATGTGGCTGCAGCGTCTGCAGGATCCGCGCCGTCGTCAAGGATTGCCCCCATGATCTCGTTTTCCATCGCTAGCGAGAACTCAAGGTTTTGCAACAGCTTACCAACGTTCGGGCAGGCATCAGCGTACCCTGCGGATGTGTTGGTGAACACGGACGCGCCGCCGAGGTTTGGGCCGAACCAGTCATCGCCACCTTCAAGATAAGTCAAATCGAAGTTCGCATTCATCGGATGCGGCTCCCAGCCAAGGAAGACAACAGGTTCCCCACGACGGTCCGCACGCGCGACCTGCGCCAGCATGCCTTGCTCGGAGCTTTCAACGACTTCAAATCCATCAAGACCGAAGGCGTTCTGGCCGATCATTTCCAGGATCAGACGGTTGCCATCATTGCCGGGTTCGATGCCGTAGATCTCGCCTTCAAGCGCTTCTTTCTGGGCGGCAATCGCGCCGAAGCTGGTAATGCCGAGCTCTGCTGCAACCTTGTTCACGGCCAAGGTATACTTGGCGCCATCAAGATTTGCGCGGATCGTGTCGACAGATCCGGCCTCGCGATAAGGCGCAATGTCGGCTTCCATCGTTGGCATCCAATTGCCGAGGAAGACGTCGATGTCGCCTTGAGCCAGAGATGTATAGGTCACCGGAACCGACAGTATTTTGATGTCCGTTTCGTAACCAAGTGCTTCCAGCACGACAGTCGTCGCGGCAGTTGTTGCGGTGATGTCGGTCCAGCCGACGTCTGAGAAAGTGACAGAATCACAATCGGCCAGCGCGGGCGAGGCCGCAAGAATGGCGAGAGCGGATAGAGTTGATTTCAGATGCATATGCATTCCCCCTGTTTTTTGTTGATTGACTAGTCAATCAAAAACCAGATACCCCATTTTTGGAGTGCCAGGAAAGAGAAAACCATGCCCAAGCTTGGAATGGAACCGATAAGACGCGCAGCTTTAATAGATGCAACTATCGCAGAGATAGGTGTGGCAGGGTCTTTGGGCGTCACGGTAGGGCAAATTGCACGGCGTGCGGGTGTCTCGTCTGGATTGGCGCATCATTATTTTGGCGGCAAGGATGACATCCTGTTGGCCGCGATGCGCCACGTCATGCGCGAGTACGCGCGAGAGGTTCGCGCAGGGCTTGCGGGAGCTGATACTTCGATGGCGCGCGTGGAAGCCATTGTGAATAGCAGTTTCGCCATGTCGAATTTCCATCCGGACACCATGGCGGCTTGGCTGAATTTTTACGTTCTGGCGTTGTCGTCCGAGCCCGCGCGGCGGCTTCACCGCGTTTATGCAGCGCGCCTGCGGTCGAACCTTTGCCATGCCTTACGGCCTTTGGTGGGCAAGCGTGCCGACGCGCTTGCCGCGCGGACAGCGGCGTTGATTGACGGTCTCTATCTTCATCAGGGGCTTGCCAGGGGCAGACCGGATGGCGCGGCAGCGATCCGTCATGTCATGAATTTTGTCGACAGCGAAATTAAAGGCTGAGCAATGCAGGCCGACTACGTAATTGTTGGGGCCGGGTCTGCTGGTTGCGCTTTGGCCTATCGTTTGTCGGAGGCGGGCCATTCGGTACTTGTAGTCGAATATGGCGGAACTGACGCAGGTCCCTTCATTCAGATGCCCGCCGCATTGAGCTACCCAATGAACATGTCGCGTTACGATTGGGGATATC